>Ga0163144_10003625_pt1 | contig 35127 bp, 33 predicted proteins | sample OliLak19BULKMAT1_FD_123175 | JGI IMG/M metagenome (GOLD analysis project Ga0163144, IMG submission 123175) | Freshwater microbial mat bacterial communities from Lake Vanda, McMurdo Dry Valleys, Antarctica - Oligotrophic Lake LV.19.BULKMAT1 | ecosystem: Environmental > Aquatic > Freshwater >...
GATGTGCTGCGGTGCGTGGTGGATGACGGCCGCTTCCTCGAAGTGCACGCCGACTTCGCCGGCAACATCCTCTGCGGCTTTGCGCGGCTTGGCGGACGCAGCGTCGGCATCGTCGCCAATCAGCCCGCGGTGCTGGCCGGCGTGCTCGATTCGTCCGCGTCGGTGAAGGCCGCCCGCTTCGTGCGGTTCTGCGACTGCTTCAACATTCCGATCGTCACCTTCGTGGATGTCCCCGGGTTCCTGCCCGGCACGACGCAGGAGCATGGCGGGATCATCCGCCACGGCGCAAAGCTCCTCTATGCGTACTGCGAGGCGACAGTCCCGAAGCTCACGGTGATCACGCGCAAGGCGTACGGCGGCGCCTACGACGTCATGAGCAGCAAGCACATCCGCGGCGATCTGAACCTGGCCTGGCCCACGGCGGAGATCGCGGTGATGGGGGCCAAAGGCGCGGTGGAGATTCTTTTCCGCAGTCAGATCAAGGCCGCCGAGGATCCGGCGGCGGAAGCGCAGAAGCGCACGGACGAGTACACGGCGAAGTTCGCCAATCCGTACGAGGCCGCGGCCCGCGGCTACGTCGATGATGTCATCGACCCGCGTGACACGCGGCCGCGCCTGATCGACGCGCTGCGCATGCTGCGCGGCAAGCGCGACCGCAATCCGCCCAAGAAGCACGGAAACATTCCGCTGTGATGCGGCCGTCGTCCACAGGAGCGTCCGCATGAGCCAGTTCACCCGCGTGCTCGTCGCCAATCGCGGCGAGATTGCGTTGCGCATCATCCGCGCGTGCCACGAGGAGGGCCTCGAGGCGGTCGCCGTCCACTCGACGGCCGATCGTGGTGCCGCGCATGTGCGAGCCGCCGATGCCGCCGCCGAGCTTGGTCCGCCGGCGCCGGGCGAGAGCTATCTCGACATCGGGAAGCTGCTCGACGCCGCGGCGCGGACCGGTGCACAGGCCGTGCATCCCGGCTACGGCTTCCTCTCGGAGCGCGCGGCGTTCGCCGAAGCGGTGACGCGTGCGGGCCTTGTGTGGATCGGCCCGCCGGCGAGCGCCATCCGCAGCATGGGCGACAAGACCGAGGCCCGGCGCCGCATGGCGGCGGCCGGCGTGCCGATCGTGCCGGGTACGACGGCGGCGATGACCGACCCGACCTCGGCGCTCGCACTGGCGCACGAGATCGGCTTTCCGGTGATGGTGAAGGCGGCGGCCGGCGGCGGTGGCAAGGGGATGCGGGTGGTGCGCGAGCCGTCGGAACTCGCGGCGGCCCTGACCACCGCCGCCAGCGAAGCACAGAAGGCCTTCGGCGACGCCAGCGTCTACCTCGAGAAGTACATCGAGCGGCCGCGGCACGTGGAGATTCAGGTGCTTGCCGATGCCGAGCGCGTGGTGCATCTCGGCGAGCGCGAGTGCTCGATCCAGCGGCGGCACCAGAAGGTGGTCGAGGAGGCACCGTCGGTCGCGGTCGATCGGGAACTGCGCGAGCGCATGGGGGCCGCCGCCGTCGCGGCGGCACAGGCGGTCGGCTATCGAGGCGCCGGCACCTGCGAGTTTCTGCTGGCCGCCGACGGGGCGTTCTACTTCCTCGAAATGAACACGCGCATTCAGGTCGAGCACCCGGTGACCGAGCTCGTGTACGGCATCGATCTCGTGCGTGAGCAGTTGCGCATCGCGCGCGGCTTCCCGATGCGCGTGCCACCGGGGCTGATGCAACCGCGCGGCTGGTCGATCGAATGCCGCATCACGAGCGAGGATCCGGCGAACGGCTGGCTTCCGTCCACGGGGCGGATCTCGTACCTGCGCGTGCCGAGCGGTCCGGGTGTGCGCTGGGATTCCGGCGTCGAGGCGGGCGACGAGGTCTCGCTGTACTACGACTCGATGCTGGCCAAGCTCATCGTCTGGGGACCGGACCGGCCGAGCGCCGTGGACCGGATGCAGCGCGCGCTCCGCGAGTTGGTGCTGACCGGTGTGGCCACGAATGCCGGATTCCATGAGCGGCTCTTCGCAGATGCGGAGTTCCGTCGGGGCGAGTTCGACATTCAGTTCCTCGAGCGGCGGCCCGATCTGGCCGAGGCGCCGGTGGCGGATGCGATGGTGGAGCAGCTCGCCGTCCTTGCGGCGCTCGCGGAGGACCAGCATCGCGGGACACGGCCGCGCGGCGCGGTAGCGGACGCACCAGCGTCGGGGGTGGCGCCGTGGGCACTGCAGGGCCGCCTCGACGTGCTGCGGTGACCCTCGCACGGATTGCGAGCATCGCGGCCGGCGGGGATGGCGTCGCGCGGCTCGAGGATGGGCGCGTGGCATTCGTGCCGCGGACAGCGCCGGGCGATCTCGTCACCCTGCGGTTCGGGCATGCGGCCAAGCGCTTCGTGCGGGCCCGCGTCGCGACGGTGGTGGAGGCAAGCCCGGATCGCGTGGAGCCGCCGTGTGCGCACTACGTCCGTGATGACTGCGGCGGCTGCCAGCTGATGCATCTCTCCACGGAGGCGCAGCAGCAGGCGCGCGCGCATATCGTCGGTGATGCCTTGCGGCGGATCGCCAAGCTCGACGTGGAGGATCCACCGCTGCGGACCGCGCCGCAGCCGTTGGGCTATCGGGCCAAGCTCACCCTGCACGTGGGGCAGGACGGCACGACGATCGGCTTCCATCCGGTCGGTCGGGCGGATCGGATCTTCGCGCTGCAGTCTTGCTTGTTGGCATCGTCCGGCGTTGCGGCGCTGTGGGCCGCGCTCCGGCCGCATCGACGGCTCCTGCCATCGGCGCTCGGCACGCTGATACTGCGCGAGGATCAGGATGGCGGGCGGCATCTGGTGGCGGTGTGCACCGATGGCCGCGTCTGGGAGCAGGCAAGGGCCCTTGCCGCGGCGTTGCAGCACGCCGGCGTACCGACCGTTGTCTGGTGGCAGCCGCCCGAGGGAGCGGCGCGCGTGTTGGCCGGCGGAGCGGGCGAGACGTATCCCGCGACCGTGTTCGAGCAGGTCCACCCGGTGATGGGCCGCGCCGCGCGTCGGCATGCCTTGGCGGAACTTGGCGACGTGCACGGGCTGCACGCCTGGGACCTGTACGCCGGCATCGGCGATACGACGGCGGCGCTGCTCGATGCGGGTGCGAGCGTGGAGAGCGTGGAACTCGATGGACGCGCCGTGGCCTTTGCCGAACGGCAACGGCCAGCGGATGGAACTCGGACGGTACGCCATGTCGGGCGCGTGGAGCAGCGACTGCCGGCACTCCGACCGGCGAGCGTGGGCATCGTCAATCCGCCGCGCGGCGGATTGGACCCGGCTGCGGTGACGAGCCTCGTTAAGCAGGGACCGGCACGGCTGGTGTACGTCTCATGCGATCCGGCGACGCTTGCGCGCGATCTGCGCGGCCTCGAGGCGGCCTATCGCCTCTCGGCGATCACGGCGTTCGATCTTTTCCCGCAGACTGCCCACGTCGAGAGCGTGGCGACTCTGGAGCGGCGATGAAATACCTGGTCACGATCGGCACACGGACCGTCGAGGTCGGCGTGGATGGGGAGCGAGTTACGGTGAACGGGCGTGTCGTGACGGCGCGTGCGGCGCCGGTGCCCGGGACGCCGCTTTGGCGTCTGGAGATCGATGGCCGTACCGTGACGCTGCCACTGCAGCGGCAGGATGCCGGGCAGTGGACGGCGCTGGTGCACGGCGGCGTCGTCGAGATCGAGGCGCTCGACGAACGCACCAAGTACATCCGGAGTCTTGCGGCCGCCGCGAAGGGACCGGGCGGACCGGCCAGCCTCAAGGCGCCAATGCCGGGTCTCGTGGTGCGGGTGCTGGTGGCGCCGGGGCAGGCGGTGACGGCGGGTCAGGGGGTGCTGGTCCTCGAGGCGATGAAGATGGAGAATGAACTCAAGGCGTCCGGACCGGCGACCGTGAAGGCGGTGCATGTGACGCCTGGGCAGGCCGTCGAGAAGGGCCAAGTGCTCGTGGAGTTCGTCGCCGACGCGGAGACGGGTTGACCCAAGTGGGGGCGGGGGCGTATGTTGCGGGTCTGTCCGTGATTTGCAACCGGGACGAAATCGCCCGGTTTCCAGCAGTACCACCAGCACGCAGGACCCGAGCATGAAGACCTACAGCGCCAAGCATGATGACCTCCAGCACGACTGGCACGTAGTCGACGCGGCCGGTGTGCCGCTCGGCCGCCTTGCGAGCACCGTGGCGCAGATCATCCGCGGCAAGCACAAGCCGATGTTCACCCCGCACATGGACACCGGCGACTTCGTCGTGGTGATCAATGCGGACAAGGTGGCGTTCACCGGCAACAAGCTCAGCCAGAAGCACTACTTCCGGCACACCGGCTACATGGGCCACGAGCGCTTCACGGCGGCGAAGGTGCTGCTCTCGAAGCATCCGGACCGCGTGATCGAGAAGGCCGTCTTCGGCATGCTGCCGAAGAACTCGCTCGCCAAGCAGAAGCTTCGCACCAAGCTGAAGGTGTATGCTGGGTCCGAGCATCCGCACGCGGCGCAGATGCCGAAGCCGTTCTCCGTCAACGTGGCGTAAGGATCTACCGACATGGGCATTCCGGAATTCCGCTGGCAGGCCGTCGGCCGCCGCAAGACGGGCGTAGCGCGCGTGTACCTCACGCCGGGCACCGGCAAGTGGGACGTGAACGGTCGTACGCTGGGTGACTACTTCCCGCGTCCGTCGCTGGTGCTGCACATCCAGCAGCCGTTCAGCGTCACCGACACGCTCGGTTCGTTCGACGTGAAGGCGCACGTGGACGGTGGTGGCGTATCGGGCCAGGCCGGCGCGTTGCGTCATGCCATCGCCCGTGCGCTGACGGAAGTCGATGAGCTCAACCGCCCCAAGCTTCGGGCGCAAGGTCTGCTGACGCGCGATCCGCGCGCAGTGGAACGCAAGAAGCCGGGCCGCTCGGGCGCCCGCAAGCGCTTCCAGTTCTCCAAGCGCTAGGCCCGGCCGCAGGACATCTCGCACGCCGCAGGATCGCGCCCGGGGGTGGCCGTCATAGACGGTTCCCGGGCGCGACGCGAATGCGGCGGACGCATCAACCAACTTGAGGAAGGACCGTCGGTCATCATGGCTATACCGCAGCTGCAGGAACTGCTGGAAGCGGGCGTCCATTTCGGACATCAGACCCGCCGCTGGAACCCGAAGATGCGCCGCTTCATCTTCGCCGAGCGTTCGGGCATCTACATCATCGATCTGCAGAAGACCCTCCGCCAGATCGCCAAGGCGCAGGAAGTCATCCGCAGCGTCGTGTCGAAGGGTGAGGGTGTCCTCTTCGTCTGCACGAAGCGTCAGCTCAAGGGCATCGTCCAGTCGTCGGCCACCGAGAGTGGCTCGTACTTCGTCACTGAGCGTTGGCTCGGCGGCATGCTCACGAACTTCCAGACGGTCAAGAAGCAGATCCGCCGTCTCCGCGACCTCGAGCAGGGTGCCGCCGAGGGCGACTTCGAGAACTACACGAAGAAGGAAAAGCTCCTCTTCGAGCGCGAGCGCGAGAAGCTCTCCCGCAACCTCGAAGGCATCAAGATGATGAGCCGTCTGCCCGGCGTGATGTTCGTCGTGGACGCGAAGAAGGAAAAGATCGCGGTCGCGGAAGCGAACAAGCTCGGGATCCCGGTCGTCGCGATCGTCGACACGAATGCGGATCCGGACGTCATCACGGTGCCGATCCCGGGCAACGACGATGCGATCCGTTCGGTGGCCCTGATCGCCGGCGCCCTGTGCGACGTGATCAAGGAAGCCCGGATGGCCATTCCGCAGCGGTCCGAGGGCGGCGAATCCGAAGAGACGTACAGCAGCGAAGGCGGCGAAGGCGGCGATCGCGGCGGCGACGACCGGAACAAGGCTCGTCGTCCGCGCCGCCGGGCCAAGCCCGAGGCCGTGGCGGCCCGTCTGAAGGATGGCGAGGCTCCGGCCGAGTAACTCGGCAGGGCTCGGCAGTCACCACCGCCGCTCCGACCGGTACCGGCCGCGAGCGGCGGTCGTATATTCGACACCGGATTTCCGGATTCACTCTAGCGAGACGCGGGACACGATGAGCGTGACGATTTCGGCGAAGGACGTGGCAGCGCTTCGCGCCCGGACGGGTGCAGGCATGATGGATTGCAAGCAGGCGCTGGTGGAAGCCGATGGCGACATGAGCGCCGCCAGCGACATCCTGCGCAAGAAGGGGATGGCCAAGGCCGAGAAGCGGGCTGGCCGCGCGGCGACGGCGGGCTTCGTCTACATCACGCCGGCGGATGGCGGCGCGTCGGCCACGATGGTCGAAGTCAATTGCGAGACCGACTTCGTGGCCAACACCGACGAGTTCAAGGGCCTCTGCGCAGACATCGTCGCGACGGCGCATGCGTCGGCATCAGTGGGCATTTCGGACGTGGCGCCCGAGGGCGGCATCCTCGACGCCCCGCACGCGGGCGGTACCCTGGGCGAGTTCGTGAAGGCCGCATCGGCCAAGACAGGCGAAGCAGTCGCGTTCCGTCGCGTCGCGAAGTTCGCGTCGTCGGACGGCGTGGTGGGCGTGTATCGCCACTTCAATGGTCTCGTTGGCGCGATGGTCGAGCTGAGCGGCGCCACCGGGCCGGACGCGCTCGATCTGGCCAAGGAACTCGCGCTGCACGTGTCGTCGGCCGATCCGGTTGCCGTGAGCCCGGCGGACATTGCGCCCGAGCTGCTCGATCGTGAGCGCCGCATCGCGGAAGAACAGGTCGCCGCGGAAGGCAAGCCGGAAGCGATCCGCGCCAAGATCGTCGAGGGCAAGGTGAAGAAGTTCGCCGCCGAGCGTGCGCTGCTGGAGCAGCCGTTCGTGAAGCAGCCGGACCAGACGGTCGCGCAGCTCGTGGCGAACGTCAAGGGCGCCAAGGTGATCGCCTTCGCCCGGTTCAGAGTCGGGGAAGAGTAATGGCCCTGGCCTACTCCCGTGCGTTGCTCAAGCTCTCCGGCGAGGCTCTCGCCGGCGGGCAGGCCGGTGGCCTCGACTACGCCATCGTCGAGGGCTTCGCGCAGGAGATCAAGGCCGTCCACGCGTTGGGTGTGGACCTGTCGCTCGTGGTCGGTGGCGGCAACATCATTCGTGGCGCGACGGCCAGCAGTCAGGGCCTCGATCGTGTGGCCGCCGACTACATGGGTATGCTGGCGACCGTCATCAACGCGCTCGCGCTGCAGGATGTCCTCGAGAAGATGGGCGTCGAGACGCGCGTCATGACGGCGATCCGCATGGAGTCGCTGGCGGAGCCGTACATCCGCCGGCGCGCCATGCGGCATCTCGAGAAGCGTCGCCTCGTCATCTTTGCGGCGGGCACCGGCAATCCGTTCTTCTCGACGGATACGGCCGGCGTGCTGCGCGCGCTCGAGACGGAAGCGCAGATCTTCCTGAAGGCCACGAGCGTCGACGGCATCTACACCGGCGATCCGAAGAAGGACCCGTCGGCGGAGTTCATCCCGGAGCTCTCCTTCCAGGAGTGCATCGTGAAGGGCTACGCCGTGATGGATGCGAACGCCTTCGGCCTCTGCCAAGCGAACAAGCTCCCGATTTCCGTCTTCAACATCAACCAGCCCGGTGCCATCGCCCGCATTCTTCAGGGTGAACGCGTCGGCACCTTGGTCAAATGAGCACGATTCCCGAGCTGACAAAGACCGCGAAGGACCTCATGGCGAAGGCCGTGGACAATACGCGCAAGGAGCTGAGCGGCATCCGCTCGTCCAAGGCGTCCACGACCCTCCTCGATGTCGTCCGCGTGGAAGCCTACGGCAACATGGTGCCGCTCAATCAGGTCGCCATGGTGACGGCGCCCGAGCCACGCCTGCTGAATGTCCAGCCGTTCGACAAGTCGTTGACGATCGCCATCGACAAGGCAATTCGCGCGGCCGATCTCGGCGTCAACCCGAGCGCGCAGGGCGCCGTGATCCGTGTCCCGATCCCGGCCCTGTCGGAAGAGCGCCGCAAGGAGCTGATCAAGATCGTCCACAAGCTGGCCGAAGAAGGCCGTGTGGCGGTGCGTCATGCCCGAACCGAGGCACTCTCGAAGATCAAGAAGCTCGAGAAGATTCCCGAGGACGACAAGACGCGCGGGGAGAAGGAGATCCAGAAGCTGACCGATGATGCGACGAAGCAGATCGAGCAGTTGGTGGTCGTGAAGGAAACCGACCTGCTGACCGTGTGAGCGTCATGGCTGCCGAAGACCGTCTTGCACACCTCCGCCTCGGCGGCGCGATCCCGCACCACATTGCCGTCATCATGGACGGCAACGGTCGGTGGGCGAAGGAGCGCGACCTGCCGCGGCCGTTCGGCCATCAGGCCGGCATGACGGCGGTCCGCGAGGCGGTCGAAGGGTGCCTCGCGGCCGGGGTCCGTGTGCTGACCTTGTTCGCATTCAGTCAGGAAAATTGGCAGCGCCCGGCCGACGAGATCGGGGCGCTGATGCTGTTGCTCGAGGAGTACATCGCCATCGAGGCGGACGAGCTGCGGGCCGAGGGGGTGGAAGTGCGCGTCCTCGGGGAGATCGACCGACTCGCGCCGTCGGCACGCGAGGCCGTCGATCGCATCGTCGCCTGCACGGCAGGTGGCGACAAGCTGGCACTGAACCTGTGCATCTCGTACTCGTCGCGCGCGGAGATCGCGCAGGCGGCGCGCCGGCTGGCACAGCAGTGCGTGGATGGCACGCTCGAGCCCGCGCAGGTGGACGAGGCGGCAATCGCCCGTGAACTCTACACGGCGCAGTGGCCCGATCCTGATCTGCTGATCCGGACCTCCGGCGAGATGCGCCTCAGCAACTTCCTCCTCTGGCAACTCGCCTACGCGGAATTCGTGGTACAGCCGGTGCTCTGGCCGGACTTCACGCGCGAGCACTGCTTCGACGCGATCCTCGAGTATCAGCGCCGCGAGCGGCGCTTCGGCAAGGTCTCGGTCTGACGTCATGGCCGGCGAGCAGCTGAAGCGGCTGGCCTTTGCGGCCGTCGCGATCCCGATCGTTCTCGGCATCGTCTGGTATGGCGGCCTCCCGCTGGTGGCGCTGCTGTCGGTGACGGGCGTGCTCGCCATCCGCGAGCTGTTCACCTTCGCCGAGTTGGCCGGCATCCGGCCGATGCGGCTGAGCGGGTCGATCACCGCGGCGCTGCTGCCGCTCCTGGTGTACGGCAACATCGCGTATCTGCCGGAGATCGGCGATCACGTCGTGATGCTCTTTGCGGCATGGCTGCTCTTCGCGCTGACGATGCTGCTGCTGCGGCGCGGACCGGACGAGAAGCCGCTGGCGACGATTGCCGTCACGTTCTTCGCGATCCTCTACACCGTCGTGCTGCCGTGCTATCTCCTCGCGATCCGGCACCTCGGCTTTGCGCGCGAGAGCTGGGCCGGCACCTGGTTGGTGCTGATGCCGCTGGCGATCACGTGGATCGGCGATACGGCCGCGATGTTCGGCGGCAAGGCGCTCAAGGGTCCCAAGCTCGCGCCGCGCGTAAGCCCGGGGAAGACGCGCTCGGGCTCGCTCTGCGGTCTGCTGGCCACGGTGGCGGCGGCCTTCGCCTTCGAGGCCGTGGCGCTGCGTCCGTTCGACATCACGCTGTCGCCGGTGCAGCTCGTGATCTTCGGGGTGGTGGTGAGCATTGCGGGGCAGGTCGGCGACCTCGTCGAATCGCTTTTCAAGCGCGAGGTCGGCGTGAAGGATTCGTCGGCCCTCATTCCGGGGCATGGCGGCGCCCTCGACCGTCTCGATTCGCTGTACTTCGCGATTCCCGCGGCGGCGGTGCTGTACCGATTCTTCGGTATCATCTGATGCGTCGGATCGCGCTGCTCGGCTCCACAGGGTCGATCGGCGAGAGCACCCTTGCCGTGCTCCGCCGCCACCCCGACCGCTTCCGCCTCGTGGCGCTCACCGCGCATTCGAATGCGGAGAAGCTGCGCCAGCAGGCCGCCGAGTGGCGCCCCGACTTTGCCGGGCTCTCGAGCCCGATGGTCGACGGGTGGCACCTGCCGAGCGGGCCGGAGGTGCTCGTGGCGGCGGCGACGCATCCCGATGTCGACATCGTCGTGAACGCCGTGGTCGGGGCGGCCGGCCTGGAGGCGACGCTCGCGGCGCTCCGGGCTGGCAAGCGTGTGGCCCTCGCCAACAAGGAGTCGCTCGTGACGGGCGGTCCGCTGGTGGCGGAAGCCGCGCGGCTGGGCGGCGGCGAGATCGTCCCGGTGGACAGCGAGCACAGCGCGGTGCTGCAGTGCATCGCGGGGCGCGAGGCGGCGCTGTCGCGGCTCGTGCTGACGGCCTCGGGCGGTCCGTTCCGCGCGTGGGATGCGCCGGATGTCGCGAAGGCGACGGTGGCGCAGGCCCTCCGGCATCCGACCTGGTCGATGGGCAGCAAGATCACGGTGGACAGTGCCACGCTCGCCAACAAGGCGCTCGAACTCATCGAGGCCCATTTCCTGTTCGGGCTGCCGTATGATGCGCTCGAGGCGGTGGTGCATCCGCAGAGCATCGTCCATGCATTTGCGGAGTTTGCCGATGGCAGCGTGCTGGCGCAACTCGGCTTTCCGTCGATGGAGTTGCCGATCCTCTACGCGCTGACGCACCCCGACCGCGTACCGGACGATGGCGTGCGCCGCTTTGATCCGGTGGCGATCGGACAGCTGACCTTCGAACCCGTGCGCGCCGACGTCTTCCGCGCGTTCTCGCTGGGTGTCGCGTCGGGCCGGGCCGGCGGCACGGCCCCCGCCACCTTCAATGCGGCGAACGAGGAGGCGGTGGCGGCCTTCCTCGGCGGCCGCATTCCGTTCGGGCGCATCGCGGAGACGATCGACGCGGTGCTGCAACGGCACGACGTGCGGCCGATTGCCGACGTGGCGACCGTCCGCCATGCTGATGTCACGGCCCGTGCGGCAGCGCGCGTGGCGATGGAGTCCTGATGCTTTCTGTGCTGGCGTTTCTACTGGTGCTCGGCGTGCTGATCTTCGTGCACGAACTGGGACATCTGCTCGCGGCCAAGTGGTCCGGCATGTACGTGCACCGTTTCTCGATCGGCATGGGGCCCACGATCAAGTGGGCGACGCGCACCATCGGGGAGACGGAGTACACCCTCTCCTGGCTTCCGCTGGGCGGCTACGTGCGCGTGGCCACCGGCGAGGAGGCCGGCTCGGAGGCACTCGAGGGGAAGGCCGTTGACGACGTCGTGGTGCCGGCGGATCGGCTCTACGAGAACAAGCCGGTGTGGCGCCGGATCATCTTCGTGCTCGGTGGCATCGTCTTCAACCTCATCTTCGCGTGGCTGGTCTACTCGGGGTTGGCGTTGAAGAACGGTCGGGCGGTGGACCCGGTCACACGGATCGGCGCCATCGATGCCGCGGCGCTGCCGGCTGGGGCGGAGGCACTCGCGTCACTTCCGGCGGGCACGGAGATCACGGCAGTGGCGGGGAAGAAAGTCGCCTCGTGGGGTGACATCACCGACGGCATGCTGAGCGCCCCGGGTGACGCCGTCGAGCTGACCTTTGCGGATGGCCAAACCGTGTCGATCCCGATTCATCAGGACGCACTGGTGGAGCGCGTGCAACTGATGCAGTCGGTGACGCCGTTGCGCGTGCCGATCGTCGGCGAGCTGGTGCCGTCGAAGCCGGCAGCGAAGGCGGGATTTGCGGTCGGCGATACGATTCTGGCGATCAACGGTGCACCGGTGACACAATGGGTCGAGGTGACCGAGGTCCTCCGCCGCAGTGCGGGCGTGCCGCTGACGGTGGCGGTCGGTCGCACGAGCGGTCGCACTGAGCTGCAGGTGACCCCGAATGCCGAGGTCGAGACCGATGTGAAGGGGGCGAAGCAGACCGTGGGGCGGATCGGCATGGGCGTGGCGACCGCCTTTCGGATGGAGCCGCTCGGATTCGGCGCGGCGCTGGTAGCCGGCGGCCAGGCCGTGGCGGACGGCACGGTGCAGATCTGGCGGACGATCAAGGGGATGGTGTCGTCCAAGATCAGCAATCGGGAACTGGGCGGGCCGATCCTGATCGGGCAGCTGGCGGGGCAGAGCGCTCGCTTGGGCGTCGATGCGCTCCTGGGCCTGATGGCGCTCCTGTCGGTGAACCTCGCGGTCTTCAACCTCCTGCCGGTACCGGTGCTGGATGGCGGCCAGTTGGTGTTTCTGGTGGTCGAGGGCGTGATCCGGCGGCCCGTGCCGCTGGTGATCCGCGAGTGGGCGATGCGGGCCGGGGTTGCGGCGGTGCTGCTCCTCATGGTCTTCGCCTTCACGAACGATATCCGGCGCCTGCTGGGTGTCTGACGTCGGGTTGCAGGGTAAGTGCCGACGGCCAGAGAGGTTGCGTTCGGCAGAGCTGGGCTGTACTTTCTCGTGTTCCAAAGAATCGCATATGGCGATGAACCCAAGCAACGCAGGGCGACATGACGGGCACGCAGACCATTGACGCGCAGTATCGGGCACACGACGAAGACACCGGCGGCACCAAGGTGCAGGTCGCGCTCCTGACGCAGCGGATCAATCATCTCACCGAGCATTTTCGGACGCACAAGAAGGATCACCACGGTCGTCGCGGGCTGCTGAAGCTCGTCGGGACACGTCGGCGCCTTCTGACGTATCTGAAGCGCAAGGATCTGGCCGGGTACCGTCAGATCCTCAGCCAGCTCGGCATCCGCCACTAAGTCGCAGCCATGAGCGAGGGCGCCCCCAACCACCGGTTCGGGGCGCTCTCGCGTGTTGGCATGCCCTGAAACTCCGCAGAGGAAAGCAATCATGCAGCGCATCGACACCGAATTCGCAGGCCGCAAGCTCTCGATGGAAACTGGCCGTCTGGCCCGCCAAGCGGCGGGAAGCGTCCTGCTCCAGTTCGGCGAGACGACCTTGCTCGTCGCCGTCACGGTCTCCACGAAGCAGTCGCACCTTCCGTTCTTCCCGCTCACGGTGGAATATCGCGAGAAGTTCTACGCCGCCGGCAAGATTCCGGGTGGCTACATCAAGCGCGAAGCGCGTCCGTCGGACGACGAGATTCTCTCGTGCCGCCTGATCGACCGCACCATCCGCCCGCTCTTCCCGGAGAATTTCCGGAATGAAGTGCAGGTGTTCGTCACCGTGCTCGCGACCGACCAGGAGAACGACGCCGACGTGCTGGCCATCACGGCCACCTCGGCGGCGCTGAAGCTCTCCGGTCTGCCGTGGGGCGGCCCGGTGGCCGCCGTGCGTGTCGGCAAGATCGAGGGTCGCTGGATCCTCAACCCGACCTACGAGCAGCTCGAGTTCTCCACGATGGATATCGTGGTGTCGGGCTCGAAGGATTCGATCATGATGGTCGAGGGCGGCGCGCTGCAGATCAGCGAAGCCGAGATCCTCGAGGCCTTCAAGGTCGCACAGAAGGGCATCCGCGAGCTCATTGCGCTCGAGGAGCAGCTGATCAAGGGCGTCGCAGTGACGCCGATCACGTACACGCCGCTCCCGTCGGACGAGAGCCTCAAGGCGCGCGTCAAGGACGTCGCCGCGAAGGACATGTCCAAGGCGATCAACGCCAAGGACAAGGCGGGTCGTGCCGACGGCGTTGCGGCGGCGAAGGCCGAGGCGCAGGCCAAGCTCGCGGTCGAGTTCCCGGACCGCGCCGGCGAAATCAATGCGGCGCTCGACGAAGTCGAGTACTACGTGATGCGCGAGCAGGTGCTGACCAAGGGCGAGCGTGTCGACGGCCGCGATCTCGACACCGTGCGCCCGATCACCATCGAGGCGGGCTTCCTGCCGAAGCGCGTGCACGGTTCGGCGCTCTTCACCCGCGGCGAGACGCAGGCCCTCGTGGCCGTGACGCTCGGCACCGGCGAAGACGAGCAGCGCATCAACACGATCGACCAGCCGGGCGACCACCACAAGTCGTTCATGCTCCACTACAACTTCCCGCCGTTCTGCACCGGTGAAGCGAAGCCGATCCGCGGCACCAGCCGTCGTGAAATCGGCCATGGCAACCTGGCCGAGCGTGCGCTGCATTCGCTGCTCCCGCAGTTCGAGCAGTTCCCGTACACGATCCGCGTCGTCTCGGAAATTCTCGAGTCCAACGGCTCGTCGTCGATGGCCTCGGTCTGCGGCGGTTCGCTGGCGCTGATGGATGCCGGCGTGCCGATGGTGGCGCCGTGCGCCGGTGTCGCAATGGGCCTGGTGCTCGAGGGTAAGCGCAGCGCAATCCTGACGGACATCCTGGGCAGCGAAGACGCGCTCGGCGACATGGACTTCAAGGTCGCGGGCACCGAAGCCGGCATCACGTCGATCCAGATGGACATCAAGATCGAGGGCATCACGATCGAGATCATGCAGGCCGCGCTGGAGAAGGCGTACAAGGGCCGCATGCACATCCTCGCCGAGATGAAGAAGGTGCTGAGCACGGCCCGCGAGGATCTCTCGCCGTACGCGCCGCGCATCTTCACGATCCAGATCAAGACCGACAAGATCGGCGACCTGATCGGACCGAAGGGCAAGACGATCCGCGGCATCGAAGAGACCACGGGCGCCAAGGTCACGGTCGACGACACCGGTCTCGTCACCATCGCGGCCGTCGGCGCGGACGCCATGGCCAAGGCCAAGGCGATCGTCACCGGCATCACGTCGGAGCCGGAGATCGGCACCGTGTACGAAGGCGCCGTCAAGAGCACCACGGCGTTCGGTGCCTTCGTCGAGATCATGCCGGGCGTCGAGGGCCTGCTGCACATCAGCGAGCTGCAGCACGCGCGCACCGAGAAGACGGAAGACGTCGTCAAGAAGGGCGACATCGTCACCGTCAAGCTCATCGAAGTGGACGAGCGCGGCCGCATGCGGCTGTCGCGGAAGGCTTTGATGCCGAAGGAGTAAGGCCGCTTGACGCAGCAGGTTCTGCTGGATGACGGGCTCGTTCGGACCACTGGTCCGAACGGGCTCGTTGTGCTCTCGGAGGCGATGCCCCGCGTGCGTTCGGTTGCACTCGGGATGTACGTGCGGACCGCGAGCGCACACGAGGTGCCGGCGCAGATGGGGATTTCCCATTGCCTCGAGCACATGGTCTTCAAGGGGACTGCGCGGTATACCGCCAAGGAACTCGCGCTCTCGCTCGAGACGCGTGGCGGCTCGCTCGATGCCTACACCGGTCGGGATCAGACCAGTTATCAGGCGCACATCCTCGACGAGGATCTGCCGCTCGCCGCCGAGGTGCTCACCGAACTGGTGCAGCATCCGCTGTTGCGGGCCGGCGATCTGGCGCTCGAGCGGAACGTGATTCTGGAGGAGATCGCCGGCGTGGAGGATACGCCCGATGATCTCGTCTTCGAGCTGCATTCGGAGACGCTCTGGGGCACGCACCCGTACGGCTTTTCGATCCTCGGCACCCACGACACCGTCAGCGCGCTGCAGGTCGACGATCTTCGGGCGTTGCACGCGGCACGCTATCGCAGGGCGAACATGGTGATCGCCGCGGCCGGTAACGTCGATCACGATGCGCTCTGTGCCGAACTCGAGTCGCACGGCTGGTTTGCGGCGGAAGCGCCGGGCGAGCCTGCGCCCAACGTGACGCCACGGCCGGCGGTGCGCGGCGTCGAACGGCGCGAGACGCGCGACACGCAGCAGGTGCATATCGTGCTCGGTACCGACGCCTTTTCGGCGGTGGATCCGCGGCGGTATGCGCTCTCGCTGCTGATGAACAGCTTGGGCGGCGGCATGTCGAGCCGGCTCTTTCAGCGCGTGCGCGAGGAGCTGGGGCTCTGCTACGCCGTCTACGCCTACAAGCAGCTGATGCAGGCTACCGGGCAGATCGGCATCTACGTTGCCACGGGGCCCGAGACGGCCGACGCGGCGGTGGCGGCGATCCGTGCGGAGTGCACGCTGCTGTCGCGCGAGGGTCTTCCGCACGACGAACTCGCAGCGGGACGTCGGCAGCTCAAGGGGCAGGTGATGCTGGCACTCGAAAGCACCGGCGCCCGCATGAGCCGTCTGGCCGCGACGGCCCTCACCGGTGAACCGTACCGCCGGCTCGATGATATTCTGACGCGGATCGACGCCATCACGGCGGAGGATGTGGCGGCCTTGGCCGCCGAGTTCCTCGATCCCGCGCGCTTCACGACTGTGCGTCTCGGCCCCGCCTGAGTCGCTCCTCGTTCTTCGAAAGGACGTATCCCGTGCGCATCGGCGTACCCAAGGAAATCAAGACCAACGAGAACCGTGTCGGCGTCGTGCCGGCGGGGGTGGAAGCCTTTGTCACCGCCGGCCATACGGTCAGCGTCGAAACCGGTGCCGGCCTTGGCAGCGGCTTCCCGGATGCCGCCTATCTCGCGGCCGGAGCGACCATCGCGCCGAGCGCCGCGGATGTCTGGGCTGGCGCCGACATGATCGTGAAGGTGAAGGAACCGATCGCGCCGGAATGGCCGCACATGCGCGCCGGGCAGATCATCTACACCTACTTCCATTTCGCGGCGGCCGAGGAACTCACGAAGGCCGTGATCGCGTCCAAGGCGATCGCGATCGCCTACGAGACGGTGCAGTTGCCCTCGGGCGAACTCCCGCTGCTGACGCCGATGTCGGAAGTCGCCGGGCGCATGGCGGTGCAGCAGGGCGCGAAGTACCTCGAGAAAGTGTTCGGCGGGTCGGGCGTGCTGCTGGGCGGCGTGCCGGGCGTGGCCCCGGGCAAGGTGGTGATCATCGGTGGCGGCGTGGTGGGCCTGAATGCGGCGAAGATGGCGGCCGGCCTCGGGGCGCACGTGACGATCATGGACATCTCCCTCGACCGACTGCGCTATCTCGACGATGTGCTGCCGGCCAACGTCGATACGGCGTATTCGAACCGGCACAACATTCTCGATGCGCTCGCGCAGGCGGATCTGGCGATCGGGGCGGTCCTGCTGCCTGGCGCGCGGGCGCCGCATCTGGTGAAGCGCGCCGATCTGGCCTGCATGAAGCCCGGCTCGGTCATCGTCGATGTGGCCGTCGACCAGGGCGGCATCTTTGAGACGATCAAGCCGACGACGCACGAGTCGCCGACCTACTTCGTGGATGGGATCCTGCATTACGGCGTGGCCAACATGCCGGGCGGCGTACCGCGCACCTCGACGCTTGCCCTCACGAATGCCACGCTGCCGTACGGTCTGAAGCTCGCGAAGCACGGCTGGAAGGCCGCCTGTACGGCGGATGGCGCGCTGAAGCTGGGGCTGAACGTGGTGGAGGGACATGTGGTGTACGGCGGCGTCGCCGAGGCGTTCGGCCTGCCGCTTGTCGCGGTGGAGTCGGTCCTCTGAGCGACGTCCTCCGCATCAGCTTCGTGCGCCTGCCGCATGGGGCGGAGTTGCCGGTGCCGGCCCGCCAGACGTCCGGCAGTGCCGGATTCGACGTCGCGGCGGGCGAGACCGTGGTCCTGCTGCCGGGCGAGCGGAAGCTGGTCCGGACCGGGTTTGCGATCGCCGTCCCGGAGGGGTGGGAGTGTCAGGTGCGGCCCCGCTCGGGGTTGGCGCTGAAGCATGGGATCACGCTTCCGAACACCCCAGGCACCATCGACTCCGACTACCGAGGCGAGTTGTGTGTCTCGCTGGTCAACCTTGGCACCGAGCCGTTCGAGGTCGTCCGGGGGATGCGGATCGCCCAATTGCTCTTTGCCCGTGTGCCCGAGGTGGTGTTCGAGGAGGTCGCCGAACTCCCCCCGACGGGGCGGGGATTGGGCGGGTTCGGCAGTACCGGGTTCTGACCTGCCACGAATCACCTTGTCCAGAGGTCGCTGAACCGCGTATGTTGGCGATCCCTCACCTCGACACGTGCATACATAGATGAAGCTGCCTTTTTCGCTCGGCAATCTGCTCCCGGCCAACGAGATCTCCGTGGATCTCGGGACGGCGAACACGCTCATCTACGTGAAGGGCGAGGGCATCGTCCTGAACGAGCCCTCCGTCGTCGCGATCGAGAAGGCCACCGGCAAGATCAAGGGCATCGGTCTCGAAGCGAAGCGCATGCTCGGCCGGACGCCCGATGGCATCCTCGCCGTGCGCCCGCTGAAGGACGGCGTCATTGCCGACTTCGACGTCACCGAGAAGATGCTCCGCTACTTCCTCAAGACGATCATCGACAAGCACGTCTTCCGCGTGAAGCCGAAAGTCATCGTCGCGGTGCCGTCCGGCATCACAGAGGTGGAACGCCGCGCAGTGCGCGACTCCGCCGAGACCGCCGGCGCCAAGTCGGTCTGGATGGTGGCGGAGCCGATGGCCGCCGCGATCGGCGTGGGGCTGCCGGTCGAAACGCCGACGGGCAACATGGTGATCGACATCGGTGGCGGTACGACGGAAATTGCGGTCATTGCGCTGTCGGGTATCGTCTCGGACACCAGCATCCGCGTCGGTGGCGACGAGCTCGATCAGGCGATCGTGCAGTTCATGCGCAAGAACTACAATCTCCTCGTCGGTGAACCGACGGCCGAGCAGATCAAGATCAAGATCGGCTCCGCCTACCCGACGGGGGACGAGCGCGAGATGGAAGTGAAGGGGCGCGATCTGGTCTCCGGCATTCCGAAGACCGTGCGCGTGCACTCCACCGAGATCCGCGAAGCGGTGCAGGAGCCGATTCAGCAGATCGTGGATGCGGTGCGGCGCGCGCTGGAAATCACGCCGCCCGAACTCGCCTCGGACATCGTCGATCGCGGCATCGTGATGACCGGCGGCGGCGCGCTCATCCGCGGTCTCGACGTGCTGCTCTCGCAGGAGACGGGACTGCCCATTCATGTCGACGAAGACCCGCTGACCTGCGTGGTGCGCGGCACCGGCCGCATTCTCGACGACTACGAGAAGTACCGCAGCGTTCTCTCTTCGTAGGGCACACCGATGCCCCGCGCGTCGGACCGATCCGCTTCCGCCCGCGACACCTGGCTCGTCGCGCTCACGTTGTTGCTGTCCATCGCCGCCATCTTCCTGCCGGCGCCAGCCGCGGATGCGCTCGCGGCCGGCATGCGTCGCACGCTCCTGATGCCCGTGATCTGGCTCCAGCAGGATGCCGTCGCCAGCCGCCAGACCCGCAAGGCGTTTGCGAAAGTGGTGTCCGAGCGCGACTCCGCCGTGCTCGCCGCGCAACTGCTGCAATCGTTGAAGGCCGAGAATGCGGATCTCCGCGGCCTGCTCGGGCTGAGCCGCCGACTCGGGCGCGAATTCCGCTCGGCGGAAGTGCTGCACCAGCAGGTGCCCACCGACGGCCGCACGATCCTGCTTGGCGCCGGCGCCGCCGACGGCCTGCGCGAGTTCGACCCGGTCCTGGCGGCCGGCGGACTCGTCGGCACCATCCGCAGCGTGAGCCCCCGCACCAGCATCGCGCTGACTTGGGCGCACCCGGACTGGCGGGCCAGTGCCACGACGCTTGACGGTACCGCCTACGGCCTCGTGGGGGCATCGCCCGGGTCGCTGGGGAGCAGTGTCGGGCTCGAGTTCCGCGCCATCTCGTACCGCGACACGATACCGATGGGGACGCTCGTAGTGAGCTCCGGTCTCGGCGGAGCCTATCCGCAGGGGATTCCGATCGGGACGATCGTGGCGGTGAGCCGGGAGCAGCAGGGGATCGAGCGAGTGTACACGCTGCGGCCAGCGGCGAATCCGAGCGCCCTGACTCACGCACTCGTGATCCTCGGCGGTAGCGCGACGCCGCTCGCGGTGGCGTTTCCGCGCCCAGCGGCAGTTGTGCCGCAGGAGCCTCGCAAGGACAGCGTCCGGGTGGCGGCTCCGCGGTCGGACTCGGGTCGGCGGTCGGACTCGGGCCAGCGGGTCGATAGCACGCGGATCCTCCGCCCGCGCCTCAACGACTCCACCCCGCCGCCCGCCGCCTCCGAACCGCTCCCGACGCTGCCGGATTCCCTGTGACGTCGTCCTTCGCGCCCAACCGCTCGCGCCTGCCGTACCTGCTGGCCTTCGCGCTGCTGCTCGGACTGCATTTTTATGTGCGTCCGCTTGTCTTCGAGTCACCGGCCGCCCCCGATTTTCTGCTGGTTGCCGCGCTGTTCTACGCGATGCAGACCGGCCCCGGCGCGGGGGCGCTCGCCGGCTTCGCGGTCGGCCTGGTGCAGGACGCGCTCGTTCCCGCGCACTTCGGCGCCGCGATGCTCGCGCATGCGCTGGTGGGCGCGCTCGCGGCTTGGGGACGTGCCGTCTTCTTCGCCGAGAATGCGATCGTCACGGCCGGCTTCATGGCGGCCGGTGTCATCATTCGTGATCTCATCATGCTGCTGGCGGGTGGTGGGGCAGGGGGCGCCCCGGGCGGCTTCCTGGGCGGTACGCTGCCGCAGGCCGTCACGACCGGCGTTGCGGCCGCGTTCGTGACCGTCCTGTTCCGACGCTGGTTCGCTGTCCGACTTGATCAGTAGGCATCGAAAATGAATCCCTTCGAGTCGACACGGTTGGCGGAGCGGGCACGCGGGGCGCGGCTGGTGCTCACGGTGGCGTTCCTCGTGCTGATCCTCGCGTTCTTCCGGGCGCAGATCCTCGAGCATGATGCCTACCAACTGAAGGCGGAGACGAACCGCCTGCGGCCCGTGCCGCTCACCCCTCCCCGCGGCGTGATCCTCGACCGCAACGGGCTGGTCATCGCCGAGAACATCCCGGGTTACACCGTGAAGCTGCTGGCGCAGCGCGAGGACTCGCTCAAGGTGGTGTTGCGCCGCCTGAGCACGGTGGTGCCGCTCTCGGAGCAGGAGATCGCGGCGGTGGCGGTGCGGTGGCGCGGCGCACGCTATCAGCCGGCGCTCGTTTTCAGAGATGCCGATTTTGCGACGATATCGCGCCTCGAAGAGCACCGTGCGGTGCTGCCGGGGATGGTGGTCCAGTCGGAGCCGAAGCGCCTGTACCGTCCGGGCGCGGCGGTGGCGCATCTGATCGGGTACGTCTCCGAGGTCACCGAGAGTGATCTCGAGAAGAACCGGTATCCGGGCGCGCAGCTCGGTTCGATCGTCGGCAAGGCCGGCCTGGAGCGCGCGTACGACTCGGTCCTCCGTGGGCGGGAGGGAGTGCGCTACGTCGAAGTGAATACGCGCGGCGGCGTGGTGCGCGAGGATGTCTCGGGGGCGGCACTGCAGCCGACGTCGGGGCGCACGATGCGCACCACCATCGACCTCGGCCTGCAGCAATACATCGACTCGATCTGGCCCAAGCAGTTCAAGGGAGCGATGGTGGCGATGACGCCCAAGGGCGAGATCCTCGCGCTGTACTCGGCGCCGAGCTTCGATCCCAATCTCTTCGTCGGCGGCATCTCGGCGGCCGAGTACCGCACGCTCGAGCGCGACAGCGCCCGGCCGCTGCTGAACCGGGCGATCATCGGGCGGTATCCGCCGGCATCGCCCTTCAAGCTCGCCACGGCGGCGATGGCGCTGAAGCGCGGCGTCATCGACCTGCACTCGCGCATGCCGGTGGCCTGCTCGGGCGGCTTCCGCCTCGGGAACCGCGTCTTCCGCTGCTGGAAGAAGGAAGGCCACGGCAGTCTCGACCTCATCGGGGCGGTGGCGGCGAGCTGCGACGTGTACTTCTACCAGGTGGGCCTGCGGCTGGGGCTCGATGCCATCCTCGAAGATGGCGTCCTGATGGGCTTCCGTGACCGGAGCCACATCGACCTGCCGTCGGAGCAGGCACCGATCTATCCGGCGAGCACGGCCTATTACGATCGCGTGTACGGTCCGCGCAACTGGAGCGCGCCTGCCACGATCCTGAACCTGTCGATCGGCCAGGGCGAGAACACCCAGACCCTCATCAACATGATGAAGTTCTATGCGGCGCTCGCGGGGGACGGACAGGAGTACGCACCGCACGTGGTGCCGCTGACGGTGCCGGCGAAGCCGGTGCGGACGCTGGGCCTCACCGCGGAGCAGCTGGACGGGCTTCGGACGGCGCTCAAGCAGGTGGTGAAGAGCGGGACGGCCTCCGGCAGCACGCGCGCCACGCTCCGCGGCCGCACGCTGGACATCGCGGGCAAGACGGGGACGGCACAGCATTCCGGCAACGCGCGCGGCGCGAAGGACCACGGGTGGTTCATCGGGTTCGCGCCGGCAGACGAGCCGGAGATCATCGTCGGCGCGATCATGGAGAATGCCGACCACGGGACCACGGTGGTGCCGTACGTCGTCGACGCCATCACGCGGTATCTGCTGGGCGCGGAGGTGGCCAAGCGGGCGCCGATCCAGCTGCAGATCGAGACGGACAGTGCGCCGCGTGTGCAGCTGCTGCCGCCCGAACCCGGCGACTCGTCGCCAGCGCCGCGCGTCGCCGGGCCGGTGCGTCCCACGACAGAGCGGCGCTGATGCGTCGTGCCATCGTCGCCCTCGATCGGCCGTTGCTCGTGACGGCGGTGGGGCTCATCCTGTTCGGGGTGATGATTCTCTATTCCGCCGGCCAGACCGACGTCGCCACCCGCGCCTACGGGGTCTGGTGGAAGCAGTTCATCTGGCTTGGCATCGGCACGACGTCGGCGTGGGTGGCCTATCAATTCTCGCCCCGCATCCTCGAATGGCTGGCACCATTGGCGTATGGCCTGAGCCTGGTGCTGCTCGGGACCACGCTGGTCGTGGGGACGGGTGCCGGCACGGCGGCCGGCAGCAAGTCCTGGCTCTCCCTCGGCGGCGTCCAGCTCGGCCAGCCGTCGGAACTCGCGAAGGTGGCGGTGGTGCTGATGCTGGCCCGGGTGCTCTCGAGCCGGCGGGAACCCCCACGGTCACTGCGGGACCTCGTCGGTCCATGCTTGGTGGTCGGCGTGCCCTTTCTGCTCGTGATGAAGCAGCCGGACCTCGGCAGCGCCATCGTCTTCGTCGGGATCCTGTTCGCGATGCTGTACTGGGCGGGGACCCCGGTGCGTTATCTGATTCTGCTGGCCTCGCCCGGCATTTCGCTGTTGCTGGCGTTCAGCACGCTGTCATGGGGCGTCTGGATCGTGGCATTGACGCTGCTGCTCATCGCGCTGCGACCGTTCGTCTTCGACGGAGTCATGGTGTGGCTCGCCAACATCGCGAGCGGCGCGATCGCGATTCCGCTCTGGTCCAAGCTCGCGCCGTATCAGCAGAACCGTCTGCTGACCTTTCTCAACCCGGACATCGATCCCCAGCGGGCCGGCTATCACGCCATCCAATCCAAAGTGGCGATCGGGTCGGGCGGCGCATTCGGTCAGGGCTATGGCGACGGACCGCAGAAACGCCTCGGATTCCTCCCGGAGCAGCACACCGACTTCGTCTTCTCAGTGGTCGGCGAGGAACTCGGATTTCTGGGCGTGCTCGTGGCGCTGATTCTCTTCTTCACGCTCTTCGTCACGCTCGTCCGCATCGCGCGTCGCACGGGGGATGCCTTCTCCAGCCTCGTCGTCTTCGGCATTCTGGGCATTTTCTTCACGCATGTCTTCGAGAATGTCGGGATGACCGTGAACCTCATGCCGATCACGGGCATCCCCCTGCCGTTCTTCAGTTATGGCGGATCATTCTTCGTCATATGCCTCTCATGTATGGGGCTGTGCTTCCGCGTGGCGGCCGATTCGCAAAAGTCCGGCTATCTCGATTTCTGACAACGACTTCCGTGTGGGGGTCTGGCGTTCCCGCGGACACGTTGCAACATTTGTCACTCCGGCACGCCGGTTTCCCGCACCATCACCAGGACCCGCCCCCATATGGCCGTCATGGCATGGTTTAAAAAAGAGCGTAAGCCCCGTACGTCGCAGCGCGAGAAGCGCGAGATCCCGGCCGATGCCTGGGAGAAGTGCGACGGCTGCGGCCATGTGGATCTGCGCGAGAAGTTCGAGCGCAACCTCAATGTGTGCCCTGAGTGCAACCGCCATCGGCGCATCATGGCGGAGGACTATGTCGACATCCTGACGGATGAAGGCACATGGCGCGAACTCTTCACGAACATCCGCTCCATCGATCCCCTCGAGTTCGAGCACTACCCGGAACGCGTCACCGCCGCCCGCCGCAAGGCCGGGGAGAGTGACGCCATCTACACGGGTTTTGCCCGGATCGAGCGGCTGCCGTATCACTTGGGTGTGATGAACTTCCGCTTCATGGGCGGTTCGATGGGTTCGGTGGTCGGCGAGAAGATCGCGCGGCTGGCCCGGCGCTCTCTCGACAAGAAGCTGCCGCTGGTACTCGTGAGCACGTCCGGCGGCGCGCGGATGCAGGAAGGCACGTTGTCGTTGATGCAGATGGCCAAGACGTCATCGGCGATCGCGCACCTCGGGTTGGCCGGCATTCCCTACATCTCGATCCTTACCGACCCGACGACGGGCGGCGTCAGTGCGAGCTTCGCCATGCAGGGCGACGTGATCGTCGCCGAGCCGGGCGCGGTGATCGGTTTCGCGGGCCAGCGCGTCATCAAGCAGACCATCGGGCAGGACCTGCCGGAAGGGTTCCAGACTGCGGAGTTCCTGCTCGAGCACGGGCAGATCGATGATGTCGTGCCGCGGCATTCCCTGCGCGAAACGATCGCCCGCCTCCTGCGCCACATGCAGGGTCGGCAGGCGCAGCGCGACACTGCGCCGGACGTCGCCTAACCGCGACGTCCGACGTCCCTCTCCGGGGCAGCATGGCTTTCACTTATGCGGGCGCGCTCGACTTTCTCTTCCCTCGCGTCACCACGATCAAGTTCGGCTTGGACACCACCCGAGCGCTGCTGGCGGCGCTCGGGCAGCCGCAGGATGCCTTCGCGGCGGTGCATGTCGGCGGCACCAACGGCAAGGGCAGCGTCTCGACGCTGGTAGCCGACACGCTCCGCGCGCAGGGATTCCGCGTCGGGCTGTATACCTCCCCGCATCTCGTGAGCTTCCGCGAGCGGATTCGCGTGGACGGTGTGGCGATCTCCGAGGATGATGTTGCCGCATGGACCACGGCGCTCGAACCCGAGATCCGCTCGCTCGATGCCACCTTCTTCGAAGCCACCACGGCCATTGCGTTCGCCGATTTCGCGAAGCGCGGCGTGCAGATCGCCGTCATCGAGGTCGGGCTGGGCGGCCGACTCGACAGCACCAACGTGCTCTCGCCGCTCGTCACGGCGATCACCAAGATCGACTACGATCATCAGAAGTTCCTGGGCGACACGCTCGAAGAGATTGCCACGGAAAAGGCGGGGATCGCCAAGCCGGGCGTGCCGATGGTGCTTGGCGAGGAGCGTCCCGACATCGTGGGCGTGATACGCGCGGCGACGGACCGATACGTGGCGGCGCTGCAGCCGGGCGACACGGCGGACGTGCGTCTGGTACCGGCCGGGACGACGTGGGATGGGCCGATCGGTCTGCGTGGCCCGCACCAGCGCCGTAATGGCGCGGTCGCTGCGGCCATCCTCGACGCATTGCCTCCCCAGTGGCGCGTATCGGACGAAGCACGAGCCATCGGCTTTGCGCGCGCCCGGGTGCCCGGCCGCTGCGACCTGCAGGGGAAGTGGTTTTTCGACGTCGCGCACAACCCGGACGGCATTCGCGCCTTGGCCGCCACGCTCACCGAGGCGCCGCTGCCGGGTCCGGTACACGGGCTCGTGGCGATCCTCGGTGACAAGGCGTGGGCCGACATGCTGATGATGCTCGACCCGCATCTGGACCACGGGGTGCTCACCGTGGCGCCCACCGCGGCCGGCCGGCGCTGGGATCTTGACGAGCTCGCGCGGTGGCTCGACGCCCCGGAGCGCGCCTCCACCCGCGGCAAGTGGACGGTGATCCCGGTCTTCGCGGAGGCGGTGCGTGCGGCGGAGCTGGGAGCGGGGACGGTGCTCGTCACCGGAAGCTTCCATACCGTCGGCGACGTGATGCATCATCTGGGGATGGCTCCCGCCTGAGCTGACCGGGGCTATTTTCGGCCTCATGACGGTTCAAGCATTGACGGGTTTCCGCGATTTCTATCCTGACGACTGCGCGCGTCGCGCCTACATCTTCTCGGTGTGGCGCTCGGTGGCGGCGCGCTACGGCTTCGAGGAGTACGACGGCCCGCCCCTCGAGTCGCTGGAGCTCTACACCAGGAAGAGCGGCGACGAGATCGTCGGGCAGCTCTACAACTTCACCGACAAGGGCGACCGCCCGGTCACCCTCCGGCCCGAGATGACGCCGACGCTGGCGCGCATGGTGGCGGTGCGTGCCAACGGCCTCAAGAAGCCGATCCGCTGGTTCTCCATTCCGCAGCTCTTCCGCTACGAGCGCACGCAGAAGGGCCGCCTCCGCGAGCACTTCCAGTTCAACTGCGACCTGCTGGGCGAGGCGGGCGCGCTGGCCGACGCCGAGGTCGTGGCGATGGCGATCGACGTGATGCGGGCGTTCGGCCTGCAGCTGACGGATGTGCGGGTGCGGCTCTCGGACCGACGCCTGCTCACCGGAGTTCTGACGAGCATTGGCGTACCCGAGCTTGCCCATCTCGCGGCCTACCAGCTGCTGGACAAGCTCGGCCGCACCGAGGAGCAGAACGCCCGCAGGGCGTTGCACGATCTCGGTGTGGACGACGCACTCATTGCGCGGATCCTGCAGGTGCGCGAGGTGCGGGACCTGGACTCGCTCGACGCGATCTTTCCCGAAGCCGCCCTCTCGTCGGCTCCGCTCCGGCAGACGCTCGACGCGCTCGAGGCCCTCGGCGTGGCCGACTGGATCGACCTCGATCTGACGATCGTGCGCGGCCTCGCGTACTACACCGGCACGGTCTTCGAGCTGTTCGATGCCGGCCGGACGTTGCGCGCCATTTGCGGCGGCGGGCGCTACGATGGCCTGTTGGCCGCGGTGGGCGGAGTGGCGATGCCGGCGTTGGGCTTCGGCATGGGCGACGTGGTGCTGGGCGAGCTGCTGAAGGAGAAGGGGCTCCTCCCGGAGGCGCCATCGTCGATCGATGTCTTCGTGGCCGCGGTGACGCCGGAGGACGTGCCCTTCGTCCTCCGGACCGCACGAACGCTGCGCGAGGCCGGCTTCCGCACCGAATACGCGCTCGGGGCGCAGGCGCTCGGCAAGCAATTCAAGCTCGCCGATGCGCGGTCGGCGAAGGCCGTGGTCGTCATCGGTCCCGACGATCGGGCCCGCGGCGAAGTCCAGGTGAAGCACCTTGCCGGCGAGGGGCAGCACGCCGTGCCGCTCGCTGACGTCGCCGGGCGGCTCGCGGCGTTACTTTCTGCGCAGGCGTAGCACCGCAACCGCTTGACACTGTTCGCGGCGACGGAATCTCCCGTCACCGAGGCCCGCTTCCCACCCCAGCGAAGACACCCCAGATGGCCGACGACAAGGCACTCACCACCCGCGCCGCAGACTTCAGCGCCTGGTACAACGAGCTCATCCTGAAGGCGGAGCTCGCGGACTACGGCCCGGTCAAGGGCTGCATGGTGATCCGGCCCAACGGCTACGCCATCTGGGAAGAGATGCAGAAGGCGCTGGACCGGATGTTCAAACAGACCGGTCACCAGAACGCGTACTTCCCGCTCTTCATTCCGCAGAGCTTCCTGCAGAAGGAAGCGCAGCATGTCGAGGGCTTCGCGCCGGAGCTCGCGATCGTCACGCATGGTGGCGGCAAGCTGCTGGACGAGCCGCTCGTCGTGCGGCCGACGTCCGAGACGATCATCTACCACATGTACGCGAAGTGGATCCAGAGCTATCGCGATCTGCCGGTACTGATGAACCAGTGGGCCAACGTGGTCCGCTGGGAAATGCGCACGCGCATGTTCCTGCGTACCACCGAGTTCCTCTGGCAGGAGGGCCACACGGCGCATGCCACCGAGGCCGAGGCCGAGGACGAGACGCGGAAGATGCTCGGCGTGTACCGCGAGTTCATGGAGGGCTGGATGGCGATGCCGATCATCACCGGCCGGAAGACCGACTCCGAGCGCTTCGCCGGCGCGCTGCGCACATACAGTTGCGAGGCGCTGATGCAGGACAACAAGGCGCTGCAGGCCGGCACGAGCCACAACCTCGGGCAGAACTTCGCGAAGGCATTCGACGTGACGTTCCAGACCACCGAAGGCGGCCTCGCGCACGTCTGGAACACCTCGTGGGGCGTGAGCACGCGGCTCATCGGTGCCCTGATCATGACGCATGGTGACGACACCGGATTGGTCTGCCCGCCGAAGCTGGCACAGTGGCAGGTGGTGGTGGTGCCGATCTGGAAGAACGACACCGAGAAGACGGCCGTGATGGAAGCGGCCGAGGCGATCAAGCAGCGGCTCTGGGACGCCGACATCCGCGTCTTCATCGATGCGCGTGACGGGATGAAGCCGGGGGCGAAGTACTTCGAGTGGGAAACCCGCGGTGCGCCGTTCCGGCTCGAGGTCGGCCCGCGTGACGTGGCGAATGGCGCGGCAATGCTGGCGCGTCGCACCGGCGGACCGAAGGAGCTGGTGCCGGTGGAGGAGCTCGTCGCGAAGCTCAAGGAAGCGATTCCAGCGATGCAGACCCAGCTCCTCGAGGCGGCGAAGGCCCGGCGCGAGGCCAACTCGCTCCGCTCGCCCAAGAGCAAGCAGGAGTTCATCGACTTTCTGAACGGCCCGGGCGGCTTCGTCTACGCCGGCTGGTGCGGCGATCCGGCCGTGGAAGCGGAAATCAAGGAGCAGACCAAGGCGACGATCCGCTGTCTGCCCGATCCGGAGTTCCAGACGCCTGAGCAGCCCACGACGTGCATCTGGACGGGTCGTCCCGCCACCGTGGAAGCCGTGTGGGCGAAGGCGTACTGACCGCGTCCGGCGCGCTGACCGACGCCGCCGAGACGGCGCTCCTCGCCGACGCGGCGCTGGCGCGCGTGGAGGGGGCGCTGCAGATGGACGGCGTGCCGCTGACCGACATTGCGTCGGCTGTTGGCACGCCGACGTATGTGTACGCCGCCACCGTGATCCGCGAGCGTTTCGCAGCGCTCTCGGAGGCGCTGTTCGATGGCGTACCGGGTGGCCGCCTGCACTTTGCCGTCAAGGCGAATGGCTCGCTGGCCGTGCTCCGCGTGCTGCGCGATCTGGGGGCCGGCGCCGACATCGTGAGCGGCGGCGAGCTGCATCGCGTGCTCGCCGCCGGTTTCGACCCGGCGCATGTCGTGTTCAGTGGCGTAGGCAAGACGCGCCGCGAGCTTGAGCAGGCCATCGCGGCGGGCGTCGGGCAGATCAATGCCGAGTCCGTCGAGGAGATCGGGCTGCTCGCGGAGGTGGCGGCGCTGGGGCGGCAGCCGGTGCGCGTCGGGCTCCGCATCAACCCCGATGTCACCACAGGCACGCACCCGTACATCTCCACGGGACAGGGTGGCATCAAGTTCGGTGTGCCGGGCGACCGGATCGCAGAGGCGGTGCAACTGATCCAATCGGCACCCTCGCTGCAACTCGTGGCGATGGCGGTGCACATCGGTTCGCAGATTGTGGATCCGGCGCCCTATGCGGCGGCGCTCGAGACGCTCGCCACCGCGATTGCCGACGTCGAAGCGCTCGGCGCCCGGATCGACACCGTGGATATCGGCGGCGGCTACGGCGTGCGCTACGGTGCGGATGCCGGCCTCGACCTCGCCGCGCTCTCGGCGGTGGTGGGGCCGATCCTGCGCCGGTTTGCGGCGCAGGGTCGCCGGGTCATGAGCGAGCCGGGGCGGTGGCTCGTGGGGCCGGCTGGCGTGCTGCTCACGGAGACGCTCTACGTGAAGCAGACCGGCGGCAAGACCTTCGTGATTGTCGATGCCGGGATGAACGATCTGCTGCGTCCGGCCCTGTATGGGGCCTATCACCACGCGGTCGAGGTACAGGCGCAGGGGCGTGCGCCGCAAGCCGTGTCGATCGTCGGCCCCGTCTGCGAGACCGGCGACTTCTTCGCGCACGATCGGATGCTGCCCGAAGTGGCACCCGGCGAGCGGCTCATGCTGCTTGGCGCCGGCGCGTACGCGTTCAGCATGAGTTCCAACTACAACGCCCGTCCGCGCGCCGCCGAAGTGCTCGTCGATGCCGGCGCGTGGCGCGTCATCCGCGCCCGCGAATCCCTGGATGATCTGCTCCGCGGCGAAGTGCTGCCGACGGCGCCCTGACGCACGCACGCAGGAGCATGATGTGAGCACGCAGCAGCACGACGGTATCCTCATCATCGACTACGGGTCCCAGTTCACGCAGCTCATCGCGCGCCGCGTGCGCGAGGCGCACGTCTACTGCGAGATCCATCCGCCGACGCGTTCCCTCGAGTGGATCCGGGCGTGGGGGGCCAAGGGGATCATCCTCTCGGGCGGACCGAACTCGGTCTACGAAGCAGGCGCACCGACGGCGGATCCGGGCCTGCTGGAGCTCGGGATTCCGATCATGGGCCTCTGCTACGGGATGCAGTTGCTCGCGCAGATGGGTGGCGGCACCGTGGTGGGCGCGGATCGTCGCGAGTACGGCCGTGCCATGCTGCAGGTGAAGGGCGGCGCACTCTTCGGCACCTTCAGCGCCGGCGAGGAGACCCCGGTCTGGATGAGCCACGGCGATCATGTCCAGGCTGCCCCCGCGGGGTGGCAGGTGACCGCGACGAGCGCCAACACGCCGATCGCCGCGATGGAGAATGCCGCACGGAAGCTGTACGCCGTGCAGTTCCATCCGGAGGTGCACCACACGCCTCGCGGCGGTGAGATCATCAACGCCTTCCTCTTCGATGTCTGCGGCTGCACGGCCGATTGGACGTCGAGCCACTTCGTCGAGAGCGAAGTGACTCGCATCCGCGAGCTGGTCGGGCCGACGAAGCGCGTGATCTGCGGGTTGTCCGGCGGCGTCGATTCGTCGGTGGCGGCAGCGCTGGTGCATCAGGCGGTCGGTGATCGTCTCACTTGCATCTTCGTCGATCATGGCCTCCTGCGCCTTCACGAACGTCAGCAAGTCGAGAAGACCTTCCGGTCGCATCTCGGCATCGATCTGCGCGTCGTCGATGCGAGTGAACTCTTCCTCGGCGAGCTGGCCGGCGTGGAAGATCCCGAGCGGAAGCGGAAGATCATCGGCAAGCTCTTCATCGATGTCTTCGAGGCCGAGGCGAAGACGGTCGAGGGTGATGTCGGGTTCCTGGTGCAGGGGACGCTGTATCCGGACGTGATCGAGAGCTTCTCGCCACGCGGCGGTCCGTCGGTGACGATCAAGACGCATCACAATGTCGGCGGCCTGCCCGAGCGCCTGCCGTTCACGCTGCTGGAGCCGCTGCGCGAACTCTTCAAGGACGAAGTGCGCAATGTCGGCCGCGAACTTGGCCTGCCTGAGGAAATGGTGGGACGGCATCCGTTCCCGGGACCGGGCCTCGCCATCCGGATTCTGGGCGCGGTCAGCCGCCCCGACCTCGCCATTCTGCAGAAGGCGGATGCGATCTATCTCGAGGAGATCCGCGCGGCGGGGCTGTACGATCAGATCTGGCAGGCGTTCGCGGTCCTGCTGCCGATTCGTTCGGTTGGTGTGATGGGCGACGGCCGTACCTACGATCAGGTCATCGCCCTGCGCGCCGTCACCAGCCGCGACGGCATGACCGCCGACTGGTTCGCCTTTCCGCCCGAGGTGATGGCCCACATCAGCAATCGCATCGCCAACGAGGTGCAGGGCGTGAACCGCGTGGTGTACGACGTGAGCTCCAAGCCGCCGGCCACGATCGAGTGGGAGTGACCTGACCACGCGGCCATTCAGACGAACGCGCCGTGTGAGAGCTTGGACGTTACCGTCCCGGTGACCGAATTGGCCGGTGCGCGGGAATCGGAGCAGCCGATATACAGGAACGCCGGCGACTGCGACTTCGCTTGCCGTTCGAAGTAGCCCGGATCCTCCTGCGTCATGGATTCGGCCCGCGCCGCATCGTCGGTGAAGATGCGTCGGTAGCGTTCCATGCGTCGGCGGCCGTTCCGGAGGCCAGGGGGATCAGTGCGCGCCGGCGGAATCGCCGACCGGCGCGGGAATGCTGACGAGACGATAGTCGATACCGCGATCGGCTGCCGTGCCGGTGAACTCGTGCAGCATCTCGATCACGTCGCGATCGATGCGCCGACTCCGCGTGCCGTTGATCTCGATGCGCGTGCCGGCGGCGAGGCCGTTGAGCAGCTTGAGGATGCGCGCCTTGCTGCAAAACGTCACCTGATCATCCAGCATGCACTGCACCAGGACGGCGCCGTTGGGACTGACGATGCGATAGCCGGGTGTCAGCGGACGCGCGCGCAGAATGAAGCCGGCCGCCACCACAAGTCCGACGCCGATACCGATGAGAAGATCGGTCAGCAGAATCGCGGCTACCGTCGCGGCGAACGGCACAAACGACTCGGTCCCCTGGCTCCACTGGCTCCGCACCAGCTTTACGGAGGCCAACTTCAGCCCCGTGAAGATGAGGATCACTGCGAGGGCCGCCAGCGGGATGCGATTGAGGAGCCCTGGGAGCCACGCCACGGCGACGAGCAGCAGGGCGCCGTGCAGGATCGCCGACTTCCGCGTGCGGCCACCGGCACTGATGTTGGCGGCGCTGCGCACGATGACGCCGGTGATCGGCAACCCGCCGACCAGCCCGCTGAGGGTGTTGCCGATGCCTTGCGCCACAAGTTCGCGGTTGGGCGGTGACAGGCGCTTCGCCGGATCGAGTCGGTCCGTCGCCTCGAGCGAGAGCAGCGTCTCGAGGCTCGCGACCATGGCGAGCGTCACAGCCACGCGGAGGACCGCAGGATCGGTGAGCCGTGACCAGTCCGGCGTGGCGAGGGCGGCCACCGCCTCTGCCGCCGACCGCAACAGAGGCAGCCCGACCAGATGGCTCACCCCGAGGGCACGCTCCGGCGTCCAGAAACCGGCGAGCGCATTGATCGCGACGCCCGCCAGAACGACCGCGAGTGCGCCGGGCACTGCCGCCAGCGGCCCACGCGCGATGCGCGGCCATAGCACGAGCAGCGCGAGCCCTACCGCAGAGCAGAGGATGGCGACCGGTTCGAGCGCGCTGAACAGGTGCGCCAGCGCGGAGAACGCGTTCTGGTCATTTGCCTGCCGGAAGGCGACGTCGCGCATCACGTCGGCATCGTAGCCGACGGCGTACGGCAGCTGCTTCAGGATCAGAATGAGCCCGATCGCCGACAGCATGCCGCGGATCACGGATGAGGGGACGTAGGACGCCACGACGCCGGCCTTGAGCATGCCGAAGCCGATCTGCAGGATACCGGAGAGCACCACGGCCGTCAGGAACGGCGTGAAACCGCCGAGGTCGGTAATGGCGGCCAGCACGATGGCGGTGAGACCAGCCGCCGGCCCGCTGACCATCAGGTTGGAGCCGGAGAGGGCGCCGACGAGGAGGCCGCCGATGATGCCGGCAATGATTCCCGAGATGAGGGGGGCGCCGCTCGCGAGCGCTAGACCGAGACAGAGCGGGAGGGCGACCAGAAAGACGACCACCGAGGCGGCGGCATCCGCGCTCCAGGTCGAAGTGCGGGCCGCGACAGGTGCCGCCGTGGACGAACTCACAGGTGCAGGTTGCGCATGAGCATGATGAGATGCTCCGGCGATCGGAGCGCGTCGAGAAGGGAGACGGTTGTCGGGTCCTTGACGAACTGCGCCAGCCGACCGAGGACGGGAAGATACTGGTTCGAGACTTCCAGTGGCGGGGCGACGATCAGAAACGCATGCTGCACCGGTTGGTGGTCGATCGCGTCGAAATCCACCGGTGCAGCGAGCCGTGCGTAGACGAGCTGCAGGTGCTGCACGGTCAACGATCGGCAGTGCGGGATCGCGATCCCGCGTCCGAACCCGGTCGATCCGAGCTGCTCCCGGCGCTGGAGCAACCGGAGCAGCGTTTCCGAGCGCTTGGCATCGAGCCCGAGAAGCGCGACCAATCCGTGCAGGACCTCCGACTTGGTCGCCGCCGGAAGGTCGAGGGCGATCGCCTCGGGCTTGAAAAAGGTGTGAAGTTGCATGGCCGGCCTCGAGGATAAAGGCCCGCTGTCGGTGACGAAAGTCTCCCGGCGTGAGCCCGCCGTCCTTCGGGCCATTTCCGGCGGTGCGTTGAGAGGGGCGCGCCCTTCCGCTAAACTCCGCACATGAAGCAGCTTCCGTACTATGCCCACGATCGTGTTGCCCTCCTGCTCGCACCAATGGCAGGTGTCTCCGAGGCCCCATTCCGGCGCATCTGCCGCGATCTGGGCTCGGACGTCGTCATCACCGAGTTCCTGAACGCTGAAGCGATCCGTCGGCGCATCGGGGCGATGCTGGAAGGGGCCGAGTTCGACGAAGTGGAGCGGCCGATCGGCATTCAGATTTACGGCGCCGATCCGGACGCAATGGCCGAGGCGACGGCGCTCGTGAGCGAACATTACGCCCCGGATTTTGTCGACATCAATTTCGGCTGTCCGGTCAAGAAGGTCGTGCAGCGCAACGGCGGCTCCGGGTGTCTCCGCGATCTCGACCTCGTCGAGCGGATCATCAAGGCGTGCGTGGCGGCGACGCACCTGCCGCTCACCGTGAAGACGCGCAGCGGCTGGAACGAGGAGACGCGCGATCCCGTCGGCATTGCGCTCCGCATGCAGGATGCCGGCGCCAAGGCGTTCACGCTGCACGCGCGCACACGCACCCAGATGTTCTCGGGCAAGGCCAACTGGGATGACATCGCCAAGGTGGTCGAAGCGCTCGACGTGCCGGTGATCGGCAACGGCGACATCGAGACGCCGGCGGATGCGGTCCGGATGGCGCAGCACACTGGCTGCTCCGCGCTGATGATCGGGCGGGGCGCCTTCGGCAATCCGTGGCTCTTCCGCGAAACCAAGGCCGCGTTGGCGGGAGAACCGATGCCGGATGCGCCGACGGCGGAAGAGAAGATTCGCATCGCGCTGGAGCACGCGCGCCTGGCGATCCGGTTGCAGGGCGATACGCGCCGCACGATGGTCGAGTTCCGCAAGCACTTCGGCTGGTACACGAAGGGACTGCACCACTCGTCCGAGCTGCGCCAGCGTCTCTTCGCGGTCGATTCGCTCGCCGACGCAGAGGAGATCTTCGCCCGGTACCTCGTTCCCGCCGCGAACGCCGCATGACCCCCGACATGATCGCCGCCCTGCTGGCCGACGTCGCCGCAGGACGGGTGTCTCCGCAGGACGCCTTGGAGACGCTTCGGCACTTCCCCTCGGAGTCGCTCGGCTTTGCGACGCTCGACCATCACCGCCCCCTGCGTCAGGGAATTCCGGAAGTCGTGTACTGCGCCGGCAAGACGACCTCGCAGGTCGTGGAGATCTGTGACCGGCTTGCGGAGCGGGCGGGGAGCTTTCTGGGTACCCGGGTCACGGACGCGCAGGCCGAGGCGCTGCAGTTGCGC
>Ga0163144_10003626_pt1 | contig 35126 bp, 52 predicted proteins | sample OliLak19BULKMAT1_FD_123175 | JGI IMG/M metagenome (GOLD analysis project Ga0163144, IMG submission 123175) | Freshwater microbial mat bacterial communities from Lake Vanda, McMurdo Dry Valleys, Antarctica - Oligotrophic Lake LV.19.BULKMAT1 | ecosystem: Environmental > Aquatic > Freshwater >...
AGTTGCTCTAGTTGCTGTAGTTGCTGTATTCGCTCTAGTTGCTGTAGTTGCTGTAGTTGCTGTAGTTGCTGTATTCGCTCTAGTTGCTGTAGTTGCTGTAGTTGCTGTAGTTGCTGTATTCGCTCTAGTTGCTGTAGTTGCTGTAGTTTCTCTATCTCACCAGCACGTTTATCACTATGCAAAAACTTAACCCTGCTTCTCAATAGAAGTCTTTTGTCGTAGATTGAATATCCATCCTTAAATTTATCCATGCCAAACAATTCTTTAGCTGTGCTGTCAAAATCATTAAAAACAACAGCGTTATGCATTGATCTCTTATGATTCTCAATATCTTTTCCGAAAATATAAGATTTTCCATTGTTACCAAAGGACCAGATTATTTTTACATACTGATCATTTTCTTTTGCCCGATTAAACTCTTCCCTAGATATAAACTTTGGCTTGAAGTTTTCGTATGAATACTTTCCCGCCATTGCGTCTTTTATTAATTCACAAATGCCTGGCTTGATCTCATTGAAGTGAAAGTTCTTATAATCTTTTCTTCTGTGCATTAGCATGAAATGAGATATTGAGAATCCCCCACCAAAAACATCGTAGAAGTTATCAGCAGCGGGGAATGCTCGGCAAACCTTTTCCGCTATTGAACTCTTTGATCCCATGTATGGAATACCGTAGTTCATTTTACCCTAACGATATAACCACGACTTACTAGATCATCGTGTATATCTCGCAGCTCCATATCGTTTGGAAATATAACCTCTAGAACGTGCTTTTCTTCTTCTTCTTTATTTAATTCATCTAGGGTTACTGGTTCGATATCTAAACTAAAGTTCTTTATACCAAGTAGTTCGATATCAAAAGCTGGGTCAAAGTCTGCGATATCGTTATTAATCTGCCCTAGGTCTAGTGCGCTCCATGATGCGACTGCATTATCTGCTTGTAGATCTGCATATTCCTGCTGCGTTGAATCATAGTCTTGGAAGTTAACCGGAACTTCTGCCCAGCCGTTTGCGATTGCTGCGGCTAGTCTTCCGTGGCCGCTCGTGATAAAGCCTGTCTGTTTTGATACTTTAATCGGATAGCGCCATCCTTGATAGTTGAGTATTTTAGCCAGGCGCTCTATTTGTTCTTTGGGGTGTGAGTTCGCGTTATTTGGATGCGGATTTAGTTCTTGAACTGAAACTAATTTATCGAACAAGCAATTAATTTTCATTATCATCCCCTGAGGTTTAGACTAAACCTAGAAGAATGGTAACGTGTGTTATTTGATATTGTCTATAAATCTTAACAATTAATCATTAGAATCTTCATATTCTTCTAAAATACTTTTAATAGTTCCCATAATTTCTCTGTTGAACTTTCCATCTCCCTGCGGCATGAATTCCCTTTTGTATTCCTTTTTGGCGTTTTCTCCATACAATCCTGTTAAGAAACCCTCGGCCTTACCAACTTGATCTTTTCCAACATTTACAACCAAGTCGTTCCCTGAAATGGATACTTTTAGGGAGTCTAGAAAATCACCCTCTTTTTCCAGGTTGGCAAATATCGAAGATGAAAATTCTCTTTTTTGATCTTTATATCCCTTTGTTAAGCCCCTAACCCATTTACCGCCTGAAACTGGAGATGATCCCTCGCCGATATAGTCCAACATTGCCTCTTTTAAATAAGATGCTGCGGCTTGAAGCGCCTGTTTTTGTTTATTTTTTGGGATATTTAAATCTAGGTCTTCTATTGGATTAAATTTAAATGGTTTCATCCTCATCCTTTTTCTTTAGCCTGATAGGGGTCTTAAGAGCCTCGTAGTCCAAGAGTACGCTACATACACAATTTGGGCTTTGATACGATCCCGATTTAAATCCCTCTTTTAGGCAAAAAATATTACATTCGATGGATTTAACCTGTAACAGTGTAAGGCATAGCAGCAACATTTCATATTATAGCTCGCGGATTCATCATAGCTCAATGCGTCTTTTTAATTTAATCCTAATCCTGATGATGGTGGCGATTATAGAAAATACTAAATTAATAACTTGGTGCTCTTTGCTAATCATCACTTGTTTTTAACCACCCTATATTTTGAGCTAACTGTTCTGATTAATAACACATTCCCAATTGAATCAATTTCTACTACCTTGGTTGTTCTCAAGGTTTTAATTTCTCCGTTTGATTCTTGAGAATACCAAACAAACATCTCATTTAAAATCGGCAGCCTAAAGCAATAGCCATCTATTTTAGGGTTTTCCTGATTCAATAATAGTTCTTCGATTGTCACACTTATCGGATTTTGCCCGCCTGATCTCGTTTCTAATAATTTGCGAAATATCATCCATGGCTTTGTTATAATGCCTCCATTTATTTTCGGCTTCAGCAGAGCGCACAACCCTAAGATCGGTTATCCTTCTAAGCAACCACTGCCCATTAAATAATACCTGCCTTGATTTTATCTTAATAAAACTCTTCATCAAACCCCTCGATAGCCCAGCAATCTAGTGCGTGGGTAAGCGCTAATATTTGTGCTGTTGGATTGATTGCCGCCTAAAACGTAAATATTATTTGCGTCCTCGCTGTGATAAAAACCAACGTGACCGCCACCTGTCCTAGTAAAAACAACAACACAACCCCTGATTGGCTTCTTAAGTTCCACGCCCCATTTAATCCATGATCTAGCCGATGCGGAATTAGTGCCCTTAAGATTACACTCGATAACTACCCAATTTACAAAACTTGCACACCATGGCGTTTCATCAGTTAGCGCTTTGAGCGTTGTTGTTTTATGATATTGCAATATTCTTTTTTCCTGCGCGCTGCCAGGTTTTTCCTTAACGCCCATTTCTGCCTTTGCTGTTGCGTAAAGTTTTTCATAAATACCCATAGTATCCACCTCGGTAGTAAATTTAAGCGCCATTGTTTTTTTTGAGATAACAGATTTTCTAGCTTCTTTGCGAAATGGCGACCAGTATCGGCTCATGCCCTTCCATGGAGCTGCGTCACTTGCAATGCACTTGTCTTTAATAATCCATCTGCTCGCCACAACCAGCATGGCTTTTATATTTGTCTGCGCGTCCAGTAGTTGTTCTGGAGTAACTTTTATTCCGTAGCCCCCCAAGGATTCAACAGACACTTGAAATAATCCTGTGCTAATTACTTTTTTACCCTTTGCATCAGTAAAGCCCTCGATAAATGTAGCCCGTGGATTGAAGCTACTTTCAAATTTAGCGAGCGCAGAAAATAAAACTATGTAAAAGCGCTTTCTCTGATCTGTATTTAATTCTCTGAATTCTGCGCAGTATTTTTCTATATCTGCTGGAATAACTTCCAACATCTTTGGATCGATGTTGTCGTAAATAATCTGGCTCCAATTATCATTTATCCACTCGCTTTGAAATTTCATTTGCACTCCTTAGTTAAGTCTATATTTTGTTTATACATGCAGGTTCTGGCTATCACTAATTCCTTGTGCATTATTTTATTACTAGAAGGATTTAAGAGCAGCGGGAATAATAATAAATAAATCATTTCTCCCCATCACGCTCGCCAAGCTTGGCGAGAGTTTCTCGGACTATCTCTAGCCAAGATTTTCCCTTGTTTGGTCCTCTAGTTCTTTCTCCATTAATCCATCCGTTATCGTCGCAGATTTCCTGCAAAGTAGCCTTAGCCACCGACAATGCCGCCTCTCGCGCTGCTGCTTCGGTCCGTTCTGTTTTTAGTTCTTTGAGAACGTGGTTTGCTCCTGCGATAAATCCTGCTTTGTATTCAAGATTTAAATGAACTTTTTTCTCGTACCGTTGGATTGCTCCCAAGTGCAGGTCAACCGTAAAACATTTAACCCATTCAGGTATCCCATATATCCCTGCCGCCAACTTCTCGGCTTCGGCTTCTATTTCGTCCAGCTTCGTTTGCATATCGTCGTTCATAGCTTCCCATTTAAATAAATAAGCGCCGCGCCCAATAGAAGAGCAAGGGCCAGCCTTGGTATAAACCACCGCATAAGCGCCTTGCGACGTGACTTCATGCGGGCAATTTCAATCTTCATCAGATCACTCATCTCTTCCCAGTCACTCTTGTCGTTCATTTTCCCCTCCAAATTTCATAAGTAAAAAATCTTTGAAACATTCGGCTCTCTGCTAAAAGCCCCATTACCAATAGCGGCCCGAATAAAATAAATAACGGTAATGCAAACAACATCCACACCGGGAGGCTCTTTTGATTTAGATTTATCATCGCCCATAGAATCGTGCCGGGTATTACCCAGGCTAGAATCAGTAAATAAATCATAGCCTCCCCCTCAAATACTCGTCGATCTTGGCCAAGGCTTCGCGGGCTATTTCTGACTGTTGATTATAAGATGGCTCGCGCTCAAATGTTGTAATGCTAATGTTTACGATCTTATCCAAGGCATCTCTCGCCATTGCAAGCTGCTCCTCAACCTTCCGCTCTGCAAGATACCTATCGCCAGCGGCGTCCATTCTTTTAATTCGTTCCTCGTGCTCCTGCAAATCGTCGGTCGGCACTACATGTATATGCTGATCACTCATCTCTTCCCCCTCCAAGCGCGCAGCATTAGACGCAGCCTCCGCCGCGTCCAACTTCACCCTCGCATCTTCTTCATCAGCCCACGCAGCAGCACATGCATTGCCCAAAGCAATGGCTGCATCATACGCTACACCCCACGCCGCCTCTGCCTCCTCCAGCCTCATTTCAAGTTCTGCTTTGTTCATCTCTCCCCCTCATGCCTGGATCCCTTAAGCACAAAACAGGCAATGTGTTGACCGATGCCTTTTCCTGGTTTCCCATCCTCGGTAGCGCACCATTTTATATCTCCTAGGTTTCTGATCTCAGAAGTGTGTTTAATTAGAAGCAGTATCCACTTAGGAACGGGGTAAACTAGAACCACGTTGTTTCCTTTGGCCTGTTCCGCTAATGCTTTGCGAACCCACGCGGTCGGGCCTTTCTTTTTGCCATCCATGATAATGGAACCAAAAGGAGGGTTAACATAATTTGCTTTACCCCAATCCATAGATAGGCCATCGAAGCCATTGGGCAAAGGATACGGGCAAGGATCGAAGTCAAAGTTAAATTCATTTGTAAGCGTCTCCATTAATTCAGGCGGTGTTAGCCAGTAATGTTTTCCGTCTTTCGCTCCATTAATAAAGCTCATCTCTCCCCCTCGTTCTCACCAAAGATTTGCTTCCATAACCGCTTTGCCGAACCGGTTCTGGGAACAAGCACTACCTTCGAAAAGTCTCTTCCGCATTCGTGAATTTTACTTTGCAATCCCGCGCTATCCTTTAAAAGAACCGGCACGTTAGTTGGGAAGTCGTTTTGGCATTTGGGGCAATGGTAATTTACTACCAGCAGCTTGTGTCGTTCGATCCATTCGTCCAAATTTACTTCAGGGTAGATCATTTTTACACTCGTCGTTCATCGTTTCCCAATCCGCCTCCGCCAGGCCAGAATCAACGCATCCCATTTCGCCATCGCATCCCGCTCATCAGACCACGCAGACTCCGTACCCGCAAAGCGCGCTACATCATACGCTACACCCCACGCCGCCTCTGCCTCCTCCAGCCTCATTTCAAGTTCTGCTTTGTTCATCTCTCCCACTCACGCTTGTTGCTCATCGCTTATACCAATCCGGTTCCGGCTTTGGGAATCTCTCGCTGAAAATAATTTCATTCTCTTCGATATCCTCATATTCGATATCCTCGGCTTCGGGCCAGAATTCCAGAATCTGCTTTTCTGAATCGGCGTAAGCTATGACGATGCTGTGCTCTTCAGAACACCCCGAACACCAGTATGGGTAAGGCGTCGGAAATTTTACTGGCCGATAGTCATCTAAATTTGCCTTAAATCTTGCTCTAATCATCATTTTTCCTCATTTGTAGTTAAAAAATCAATTACGTTTTCTATATGTTGTTTCATATACCGCAGATCGTAAATGTCGTGCTTTCCATCATTAAAAATGTGTTGGAAGTCGTCACCCATACGATACCAGCCCCCATCAAATTTTGCTTTTAAGTTTAGTGGTAGCCAAAAATCGAGAAACTCCTGCGAGTGTTTGCGATAATATGTTTGCCCACAATTCCACGGAGCATTATTAATTTTGGCCTTAAACTCCTCGTGTTGCACTTCGGATAATAAAATATAAGTTGCCCACGCCTTGTCGTATTCCATGTGCGGCGACGGGGTGCGCACTGTGCAGGCTATTAAATATTTAATCCCATTGTGTTCGCCTGGCCATTCTATGAGAGCGTCAAGAAGCTCTTCGTCAGTAAATAGAGTTTTCATTTTCTTGCTCTTTCTTGTTGTCGGTCATACAGCCTTTCCAGCTTCGCATGCATCTCGAGCTTGCTTTCCAGCTCTGCGCGTAGCGCAGCCAGGATAGCCTCGTGCTCCCGCGTTGAGATGTATTCACTCCAAACCCCATTCGGTGGAAACGAAAAGTGATTTGCTATTATTACTTGAACGCCGTAGGAGGATTTCTTATAGTAATCTTCGATTTGATTAAACTTGATGAAAACTTTTTCCGGCAATTTTTTATCTGTCATTTAACTTCCCCTGTTTCAATTCCCGCTGTGATCATCTCGCGCAGCCTGTTTTCTTGCGCATCCATCGCGGCATCCCACGCAGCACTTGCATCATCACTCGCAGCCCATAACGCAGCCTTCGCGGCATCATTCGCCGCATCCCTCGCATCCCACGCCGTAGCCCATAACGCAGCTTTCGCAGCCTTCGGCGCATCCCACGATGCAGCCCTCGCCGCATCATTTGCCGCCCACAATTCGGCCCTAGTTACGGTTCCGTTTGCAAATGCTTCGGCTACGTCAAGCGCCCTTATGCTTCTCTCATCCTGCATTAAATGCTGCACCTGCCGGGCACACCACACAGCATAAAGGCGGATGAATTTCTCAGAGAAAAAACCAGCGTACATTAACATCCAAAGCCGATCAGGAAACGGAGCAGCTTTCACGTCTAAAATATCAAGCGCGGTTCCGCACCAGGTTTCCGATAAATACCGGCCCGGATCGTAGCATGGACCAAGTTTTCGTAAATCACTTAGAGTGAATTGTTTCATATAAAATCCTTAGCCATCTCCGCTGCGAATAAAAGCATCAAACATCTTTGGCCTTGTGTTTTATTATTGTGAGTTCGCTTATTCCATAACCCCATAGCCTCGTGTTTTCGCGGCTCAAATACGGCTTTATAGTAAAAAATCACACAGCTTATATCTTTATAATTGGTGGCCATGATTATTGCGCAGCAGGAATAATGATAAACAGCCTTATTTTCTAAAACTAAACTTGCTGCCTCTCTAAAGGCTTTTTCGTATTCTTTTCTCATAAATTCCTTTGGCATTATTCATGCACATATTGCTTTATAATCGGCAGAAGCGATCAAGGGATTCACGATACGGATATCCCCTTCTTCGCTGAGCCCCATTGGGGAGATATGCCCACTAGTTTAGTTTTAAGGCATGGCTTTGGTTTATCTAATAGCGCTTGTCCATCAAACCTCACCATACAAACTTTATGTTTTATCTCTTCGATAACGCCTAAATAGTCCCTGGATTTATATCTATTGTTGTCTTTATTTTTAATAGAATAATTATTCACTTTGTATGAAACCCTTTGGCCTATTGTAAATTCCATAACTTTTTTATACAGCACATTAAAACGAAACAATAGTTAATTAATTTTAACGCCTTTTAATTGATTAATTATCTCTGACGCATACTTATCGGATATTTTCTCAGACTTAATTGTTTCTTGAGAAGGAATCATTTCATAGCGAAAATCATCACGCTTGGCATTCCATAAAAAAGCGAACTCATCAAGGGATAGGTTTTTATCTTTTAACCAACTAAATTCTTCTGGGGAAAAAGTTACAGTGTTTTCTTTAAATGGTGCGGGAATTCCAATATGAAATAATAACCCTGCCTTACTCTTATAAGTTCTATTCATAGTTATTTATTCTAATTCAAAGAACTGAGTTCCATCTTTCTCAGTAATCCTAGTTATGAATTATTTGTTTTCTCTACTCAGGATCTTTAGATCAATACTTGGTAATCTTTTGAGTTCTGTTTTTTTTTAGTTCAGAGATCATACTCCAGTTCAGAGATTATAATACCCTACCGAATTACTTCCTTGAGTGAGCGAAGCAGAGCCTAATAAGGCTGCTTTTTATTTCTACATAAGACTTCTTGGTTGAGAGGCTTATAGCTCATTAGTGTGGAGCCTTCCCGTTCTCGCTTAAATCTTGAACCCAGACTATCCCCAGCGTCTTATTGCCAAGTAGATCCCTGCACCAGTGCCAGTCCGGATTGCTGCAGAAACGTATAATCTAAATGTCCTTGCATCACTTCCTCTCGGTCGCTTTGCTTTCACCTGTTAATCTCATAGCGCAATTAGATGCCTATTCGTGTGCTACTACTCTTTCGAGCAGGATACCGCCAAGCAGTACAGCCACCTCATTATCTCTAATGAAGAGATGGCCTTTAGGAAGTTAACAGCTCCCCCAGTGCGATTTTTTGATTGTTTATGAGCTTTTTTGATGTATGCTCTTAGACAATCTTTTGTCGCAAACGAAGACTATCTTATCCTTTTAGATTAATAAAGAGGAATTTTAATGCCGGTCGGAAATAAACCTCTGGCCGGTATTTTTATTTGCCGTTTTGAATCCAATCAATCAATTCCTCATACTGCTGCATATTTAAATATTGGGACGATTTAACCCCCAAAACATGAAGCCTGGCTTTAATTACATCACTGGGCATTCCAACTGATTCACTAATTGCGAATAACCGCTTTAGCTGCGCCTCCGTAACGAGTTTAGATGCTTTGCCGGTCACACCATCATACCTATTAATATTTATTGAACCTGGTGGATTGTGGTGGCTAGATTGTGGCTCGTGATTCTGATACTCGGTGTCTTTTTCATCCTCGGTTGGAATACAAAATAACTCAAGTAATGCATACTTAAGCGCCGCGCTCATCGCTTTATTTGCGCTTTTATCAGATGTATCCATAGCCTCGCCAACGGTTGAAACTTCAACAGAAGATCCATCCTCGGCGTAAAACGTGTAAAGCATCTTTAAAACTGTAATAGTTAACGCACCGCCTGATTTTGATTGTCTTTCTTCCCGAGTTATTTCTAAAACCTTGGGAGTAAAAAAAACGCCATGCTCAGATAATAAACCTTGTAACGCCGAGGTTAAATCATCAATGCCTCGAAATTTATAGTTGATCCCTGCGCCTTGGCGGTTTTTCTCAACCGCGCCGACCTTGCACATTATTTTTGGTATCTGTTTATAAATTAATCCTTCACTCATTTTTTGCCCCTAGTTTTATTATTTGTTTTAATTTTATCCGCCAATGCATACGCCCATCTAGTCGTTATATCAACCCAATCAAGCACATTATTTATCGGCATTCCATTTTTTCGCATAACTTCATGCTTGCAAACCTCACACCCAATAGGGGCGTCAAAGTTTTTCCAGTAAATTAAATTATCTGTATGCGAGCAAAACGGGCAGCGCGGAATCATTCCAATCCTTTCAACAGCGTTTTAATTTTTAACTTAATATCAATTAATAATTCATTATCCAGTCTATCTAAAACCTCATTTGCGGATATCAATAGGGCAAGCATTTCCTTTGAAGCCGAAAATATCTTAGCGTTATTAAGTCGCTCTAAAGTTCGCTGATCAAAATCAGCTAAATACCTTCCGCCAACCCCGTGAGCCAATATTATTCCCGCGTCTGTAAAAACGACTTCACCCTTAGAACCCCATTTACCAGGTGTTAATTTTTCTTGCACTTTTTCTCCTCCGAAAGAATATAAGCATCAAGCATTATATTGATTAAATGCGGCCATTTAATACCGCTCTTTTTCCGTAGTTTATTAGCTAAATCCATCTTTGATTTAATTACACCTCTCACTGCCAACTGTGCTGTTTTCATTTCATTTTTCCTCCCCAGTTTTTTTGTATAATCATTTCCATTTAGTTTTAGTTTTCATTTTCTCTCTTTAGTGCGGACGTAATTAATTTCATGAATCGATCATGCAACAAATCAAATTGAGCATCGCATTCCCGCTTCTCACGCTCAGTCATATTGGCGCACTCATCGGAGTGGCGTTCATCGTAGCCGACCGTTGTAGCGTGGATATCATTTACGAGCTTATTTAATACCCACTGTTTCGGCGAAACTTTTTTACCGTTGTGCTTAATCATTTTATCGCCCGCTCCTTCGCCTCTTCCAATGCCTTAAACGCCTTTATATACTCCAAACGTTTTTTGTTCTCTTTTTTACCCGCATCCCTCGCCGCGATTTCCGCCGCTTCCACCGCCTCCAACGCAGCATCCCACGCCTCCAACCTCGCGGCAGCCCGCGCCTCCAACGTATCATCCGCTTTAGCCTTTTTAATTTCTTCACGTTTTGTCATTTTCATTTTGCATTCCTCCTCATTTTTTTCAGCCAAAATAGTTCCGGAAATATTTACCCCGTCTAGGTCAACGCCGCTCAGGTCAGCATCAGATAGGTTCGCGTCGCGCAGGTTTGCGCCCAGCAGGTTTGCACCCCGCAGGTTTGCACCCCGCAGGTCTGCACAACTAAGGTCGGCGCCACGCAGGTTTGCGTCAGTCAGGTCGGCGTCGCTCAGGTTTGCGCCCCGCAGGTACGCGTCGCGCAGGTCGGCACCCGATAGGTCTGCACTAGGCAGGCTTGCGCCACTCAGGTACGCGTCGCGCAGGTCGGCATCAGGTAGGTCTGCACAAATAAGGTTTGCGCCCCGCAGGTACGCGTCGCGCAGGTCTGCGCTAGACAGATCGGCCTTTTTGCCAGCATCATTTTCACTCAAAAACAAAGCGTGTAACTCTAAGATTTTATCCAATTCTAGTTTTTTCATATGTTTTTATCTCCGTGTGAATGGTTTATTTATTCTACGACAGACGAGTCGCCGGATACCCGAGCATTGCCGGATACCCGAGCATAGCCGAGCACATGCGCATTGCCGGACACATGAGCATCGCCATACACCTGCGCGTCGCCGGACACCCATGCATAGCCGAGCACGCGAGCATTACCGAACACCTGAGCATTGCCGGACACGTGAGCATTGCCGAGCACATGCGCATTGCCGGACACATGAGCATCGCTATACACCCGAGCATAGCCGGACACCCATGCATAGCCGAGCACGCGAGCATTACCGAACACCTGCGCATTGCCCGCCACCCGCGCATCGCCATACACCTGCGCATTGCCGTACACGTGAGCATTTCCATACACCTGCGCATTGTCCGCAATCCACGCATTGCCTGTGAGGTTAGATTTACTTTCTACCCAGCCTCCACGGTCCCCTGCTTTAACGCCATTTTGTGGAAGGTCTATTAGAGCCTCAATGCGGTGGAGCGTAGTTGTTCCACAAATTTTTGTTTCGCTGATTAGTTTGAAATGTTTCATCTTATCGCCCGCTCAGCTTCCCATTCGGCATTCCCTTCGATCAGATCGTAGAATTCAACCCGATTATCAAAGTGCCCGATCGTGACTGAGCAGTTTGAATCAAGCCAGCGAGCGGCGTGGTGGCTGTTATTATTGTATGGATCTCTGCCTATATATCTTAAGCCGTTTTCTTCGCACAATTTTTCTGCCTCTTCGCTGTTCACTTCTTCATAGTGAGCTTCATCTAAATTTTCCATAGTGTTTATCTCCGTGTGAAACGGGGCTTTCGCCCCGGTTTGGCCGATGTATAAGTTTTTCATTTTCATTCCTCTTATTTGTTAAATAGATAATACTACTAAATACTAGCAAATGCTAGTTAATAAGCGCATAAATCGGGCTAAGTCGTATTAAGATTGTTAAGGAATGTTAACGTGTATAGTGGCGTAGTGCCTTTTTCTTTGATTTGGTGAGTAGATTATCTCTTCCGCGCATCTCACTCCCGCATATATTGCATCTGTAACGCTGAAAACGTGAGGTGTTCGAGTGTGAAAAACCGTTTGCAGCGTACCGCCCACCACACTTGCATGGCGTATCAAGCGTATTATTATAGGTGGAAAAATTGATACTGCCGCCCCACGGTATTAATTTATTATATACAGCTTCAAGCGTTGAGATATCCTGCTTGTTGTATTTTTCCATAGCATCCCAAGCCGCTTTATTGCCTTTTAAAACCTCGCTCCACATCTCAAACCCTGGGAAATTTTCGTGCTTTGATTTTTTACTTTCTGGGCACAATTGCGATGCGATATATTCAAGCTTATTTGATGTAAATTTAAAATGCTTTTTAGCTATCTCGAGAGTGTCAATTTGGCGGTAAGAAGATGGCGGCTGAAACCCATTTAATATAAATCGAGCGTTTAGTTTTTTTGTATCAAACATTTTAATATTGTGACCAATGGTGATATCAGCTTTATCCAGCAGCTCCCACATGCCCTTTAATAAACTTTTATCATCCTCAACATTTTTGGAATTCCTGTTGTCCTGATAAATAATTTCCTTAGATCCCATCCATTTTGCTGCCCAGGACAATATAGACCAGTCTTCTTTTATTTGATTTAACCCCACGTTTTGGTCCCACATACCCCAAACGTAAGAAAGCAAGGGAGAGGTTTCAATATCTAAAAACAAAACATTAAGCGGCTCTGGTTCTATAACCTCATCAACAACTGAGCGGCTAACCGCCATTGTAAATTCGGTCCAGGAATTGAAGGCTTCCTCGATCTCTTTTCTCTCATATTTTGAATCCGGGTGTGATAGGTATTCATTGCGGCTTGGCATCCTGCCCAGCTCACGGCGAACCTTTAAAAAGTTCTGAAATATTTCATGTGCTAATCCTTTAGCTGCCATTCTTTAAATACTGCTTTATATATCATACCGCGTCTATTTATATTTCTTTCTTAGGATTTTGCGCTTACGACGGTATTTTTGTTTTTTCATATCGGCTTTTGTTTGCCCGCATAGATGTTCTTCGTCTTTCATGCAAATTATTATATCAATCAAACAATCTTACGCATCTTTTTTACGCCTAATTCATCGACTAATGCATACCCTTTAGCGCGTAAAACAGAATGCAAGTGTGGATATTTTACAAGAAATCTTGACCATGATAGGTGCCCTTGTATCGTGTGACAGATCCTGCACATGTGAATCCAATACCTATCCTCGAAGCCCTGTCCGCTGCTTGCTCTTGTGACAATATGGCAGCGATCTAATTGCTCAAACCATTTTTTACAAGCCACGCATTCCTGCATATGCTTATATTACCTCATGAGCGAAGCCTTATTAATACAAAACTTTCCCCTGCCACCGTCGGAAAATGCCCTATTTGCCACCAACTTCAAAACAAAAAGAAGGTTCCCCACAAAGGATTATGGGCTTTATAAAGAGGGTTGCAGACAATGGGGGATAGTTAACTCAAAATATTCCGCGCTGTTTCGTAAGATGCAAAAAGAAAACCCAGGTAAAATGGTCAAGGTTGATGTTTATTACGTTTTAAAATATGAGAGAATTTTTACTAAAGATGGCAGACCAAAAAGACTAGATGCGTCTAATCGGAATAAAGCATTTCAAGACGAACTATCAAAGTTCCTCAATATAGACGATTGCACAATATTTAATCTGGCTTGTGAGAAAGTATCTGGAGAAAAAGAATGTTGCGTGGTGATGATCTCTTTTATTAAGCCAATGACTTCTGTTGATCTTTTAAATTCTTTTAGTTATTCAAACGATGAGCCGTCAACAATCCAATAATGGATCCCTTGGATGGCGTCGAACCATCATCTCAAACCACTAGGATAGTTTGCGCTCTACCATTTGAGCTACAAGGGCAAAAATGAAACTTTTTTATACGCTCGAGCGGCTTTTTTTTGAATCACAGCAGCACCCTTTACAGCGTCTTTAATAATATCTTTTTGCTCTGCTGTGCATTTATTTGAGCCAGCGCACAGTTTTTCCAGCGCGTTTTTAATATTCATAAAGCCCTTGGAAGGCTCCACCGTAGCGCTGCAAGTTTGACCTATTCTTAAGCGGTTCCACTCGTAGCTGTCTAGGGATTTTTCCCCATTGGATAAAGTATAAAAGCACTCCGCGCCAAACCTGCCCGCATCCACGCACCATAAATCATCGGATATTTTAATCCTAGAGCATGAACTAAGAACGAAGAGTAATATTAATAAGCTTTTTAGCTGCACGTCTAAACTCCTCCCTATCGATTGGATTCCACACACCCGATTCCTGTGCGCCAATCATTTTCCTGGCTTCTAAACCGTAAGCTTTATATGCCTCAGCATTTATACTATCGATATTTAAATTTACCCCAAGAGTAACCATAAATAATAACAGGGGTTCAACAAGGTACTTATCCGCCAAGTATAAAACAACATCGCGAATAACTGGCCAACCTAAAACAGGTACGGTTATCATCAATTTAGCTATGTATTTTTCAATTACATTATTCCAAATTAATTGATGAACTGTATCGGTAAGTCTTTGATTATAACTTTGAGACACAGCCCACCTCTATTTAATTTAAAGAGCCTTAAGAGCAGCTTTAACGATATCAAAAATTACATCATCAACCTGGCCAGGAATTTTGGCCTTAAGTTCATCGATAAAATAATCAACGGAAATACCAGCGGAAAGACTTGCAGCGCCACCCGATCCAACATAATCACCAACGATCTTAATCAGACCGCCAGAAATTACCAACTTCATATCAAATTCTTTACCATCTACAATTACTTTTTCCATAACGCCCCCTATATTTTGTTGCACTTGAATAGATTCGTTTGAACCTCTACGCAGTTTTCCACGAATACTTGCGACGAACAAGAGGATAAAAAAGCTACCAATATCGAAAATGTAAGGCCGCAAATAATCCAATAAATGCCTAAGCTTTTCATTCATTTCCTCCCTAACTCTCTATTTTTTATCTCCCTAATATCCGTTCTTATCTCTGATAAAATATCAATCACGTTTTCGTGTTTTAACTCCACATATTCTTTTGTGGCAAATGCCTGGAACATAAACATTAGACAAGCTAAAGCGATTGTTGCCGCCCAGATCAAAGCTTCAAATTGTTTGAACCAATTACCCATAAAATTACCTTATGCCACGACTATTGCCCCAACCAGGTCGGCGCACCCCTTATGCGTACCAACTCCATTTATATTTGGAATATCAGAATTAGCAAAAGCTAATACCTTAGTATGAAGCCACTGGATTAGATTGCCTTGAATCTCTTGTGGCGTGATTGTAAATGTAAAACTATGGCCGCGATCTAGTGGAATGGTTTTTGTGTTATCTTTATAAAGTGAAAGCACTACATCCACGCGCATGGAATCAGAATTGAATTGAAGCTTGGATGCCTTCCAATAATCTCCGACTGATCCATTTGCTAATATCTTTTCTTTTTGAAATGGCACTTGTAATCCTAGTTTATTGACACGTTAAATAGACTTCTCCATCCGTTGCTACTCCACCAACTGCACGAATCATCGAAACAGCGGTTGTTGAAGAACCAGAAGAAAAATTACAAGCACCAATACTTGCACCAATATTACTGCATTGGCAGTTTGGTGCGCTACCAAACGGAGTAGTAAAATTAGCTGTGCATTTTCCCGCATCTGTAATCACACTAGAGGTTGCAGCAAGCCAAGTTCCAGGATTGGATGTTATCGTGGGAGCTACGCTATAAGCCGAAGCCGCAACTGTAAAGTTTGATGTAAATCGGGCATTATTAGAAAGTCTAAATTCATCTATATGACCGGAAAACCCGGTCGTATTTGTGGCGGAATATCCGATTCTTACTTGTTGCTGGCTATAATCATAAGAGTCCGTTGCAGTAGCTACGCTCACACCGTCTATATACAAAGCAAACGCGGTTCCATTTCTTACAAATGCGTAGTGATGCCAAGCGTTCGCCGTGGGAGTAGCGGCAACAACAACATCAGTACCGCCACCGTTTGAACTTTGCCAGCGGATATTGGCACCAACTATTTGAACCTGCCAAGTATTACCGCCACCATCTCGGCTGGAAGCTATAACGTGCCCGCTTGTAAAAACCGTAGCGTAAGCCCAAAAATCAACCGTAAAGCTTCCGGTTCCAAAAGCTGTTGGGGAATATTGCCAACCGGCATTCAATGCATTTTGAAAATATGATCCAGCTCCAAATTTAATCTGCCCAACATCTCCAGATGTTGCCGATCCGTAAGAAGATTGAGAAACTTTATTTGGGCTATAATCATAAGCAACAGATTGATCAAAGGTCACAAGCAATAATGTATTAGCATCGGCAGAAGGCCGTGAGCATGCAAGTCGTGCTGCGTATGAGGTTGTGCCGCCACCGGTTCCGTTTGCAGCAGAAGTTAACCTGCCCTTAGCATCTACGGTGATATTTGCATTTGTATAAGCACCAGCGGTAACGGCGGTATTTGCAAGCGTAGCCGCAAACGATCCAGTTCCAGAACCCGTCACATCTCCCGTTAGGGTTATCGTTTGATCTCCGGTATTAGTTCCAGATAAAGCAACGGCGCTCCAATCAACAACCCCTGCGTTAACTGTTAAATAACGTCCGTTCGCCCCAACAGGTAATCTAGTCGGCAATCCGCTTGCTCCACCCTTTATAATATCCTCAGCCGTGGTCATCGGGTTATTTCCAAGAGTTCCACCAGCCCCCGGCATCGTCCATGTTTTAGTCCTATCACTAGACCTAACCTGATCACCGATCAGAACAGTAGCGGCCACGGCATAACCAGAAAAGATAAGCGCTAAAATAGTAACCGGCAAAATCTTTTTCATCATAAATTATTCCTCGAAACTTCAACCCATTTAGCCTGTGCGGCATCCCAATTATAAATAGTTATAGAATTATCCACCATCACATCAAGGCCATTTTTAATTAGCCCGTTGCCCGTGTCTATGGATACAGTATTTGTATCAGAGCACCCGATTAGCATAATTTGCTGGCCTTCAAATGTTCCGGCCTGAATCCTTGGGTTTGCTGTAAGAGTAACGGGGCCAGCTGAGCCTTGAATATATTTTTTGATATAGGAAGAACCAACCGCAAACGGAATTGTGGTTCCAGCAATTACGCTATAAGGGGAAGAATGCGAACCCTCGATAACATTAGAATATATAGCATCAGCATAGCCCTTAGTAATAAGATCATTTGCCAAAGTAGGAGTTCCAGCATCCGGCTGCACTGAACTTTCTATCCCCGTAACAAATTCAAGTAATCTAGATTGCATTTACCACTCCCCCGCCCTGTCTTGTATTGCTTTTTGATCTTCTAATTTAATTGTCACACCATTAGTTGACTTTTGCACCTCTATTAAACTCAATGTTCTTTGTCTGTTAACACTAAATTCAAAATCAAAGCCCGGCAGCTGTTCCTTGCTTATCTGATAGGTAGCACTAAGATTAGTCTTATCTATAAAATCATCGCCTAGGTTGATCTCATAAAATGCCCGCCTATCGCCTAAAACGATTGCATACCTATCAGCCATTTTCTGAGCCTGAACCTTATCATATTGCAAGAGCGAGGCGGAATATTGGCTTGTTACTTGATGTAAATCCCTGGCTATATAATTTGAAGCGTTAACAAAAACATTAGGTAATAAAAGATCAACTCGAACCGATGTGCGTTCTTTTTTAAAATAATTAAAAGACACGGTATCGTATAAATCACTATAGTCGTGGTTATATGAATAATTGTAATACTCTTCCTCGGTAGCAGAATAACCAACGCCTGGTTGAGGTCCATTTTCTATAAGGCCAAGCTTCATATCTGCGCCAAATTGAATAAAAGAAAGCCGCCACATCATAGAAGATAAAATAGGCAGGATGATATCTATGAACTTTGGCAGCTTTGATGCGTCGTGCATCGATGGAATAGCGTAGCCTAAATCATGAGATGAATCCCCCGCCGTGTCAAATGTTGAAATATCTATGTCTTGCAGCGGGAATGAGGAATCAGATATCGCCTGGTAAAGTAAAGAAATAGCCTCGGCTCTTATCCCGCCATTTTCCGATACTAGGCCAACAGGACTTGCGTCTTGAAAAAGATCTATATCCTTACGCCCATAAACCCGAACGTAGATATTATCAAAAGCTGGGTCAAATATGGAATGGGTGTAACCTATCGCGGCCTCCCAATTATTTTCCATCAATAACCCATTTGTAGAAACAGCATCGCCGATGGATATGTAATCCCTTCCAGGGTGAAGCTGCCACGTTACGCCATCGCGATCTTCTATAATAACCCTCGCGATATCATATCTGGTCAATGTATCGGCAGCGGTAAATGTTCTCGCGCCAAGAGATGGATGATCTATGTAGTTTGATATTCTATTTACCGCATTAACAACCGTTCTATAAGTAACTCCATTATTTACAATGATTACCCAATCGCCAACATTCAAAACTGGAACTGTGGTTAAAAATGTTCTGGTTGCTGTATTTGCCATGGCGTTATCCACCATTTGGAAAATACTTCCTGGAGTTCCGGTAAATAAAGAATGCGTTAGCCATTTTCTGTTATTACTTGTTGATGCGGCAACATTGTAATCTACATTCACGGGCCTAAACCCATCTACCATTCCATGAACTTCTCTAATAAACCATTCTTTACCTAAACCATTTGCATATGCGGCTGGCTCTAATAGCGGGAATGTAGCAACTGTGTATCTAACATGGCTCGCGCTTGGCCTTGTTTTTAAAAAGTCATATTCACGCGAAAAGAACCTATTATAATCGACAGTAGATATGCTTAAAATATTATCCGAATCAACAAATATATTAGACGTAAAGCCTAAGAAAACTTTTAATGATGATGCAAATTTTCCATCTATATAATTAGAAACATATGCAGACACCTCGCTAAAATTGAAAGACGTGTCGTGTAGTATCTCATTTAATAATCCATCTGCGTTGGAGTATCTAATCACTGCCTGGCTAAGAGGAACAAAACCATATAATGTATCAGATGAACCATTTTGGCTTTGTGGTAAAGATATCAATCCAGGAAGCCATTCGGCATTATAACTTGTGGAGTCTATTGGATCAGATGGCCCAACAAAATCCTTAGCAGATAGTGTCAATAAGAATTTAACTGTAACTCCAGCGTAATTATTTAGACCTGGATCGTTTGCGTCGCCGATATAAAGCAGCTTATTTTCTGAATCATAAAAATATGAATTATCGACAACAGCACTAATACTTGCGGCTTGAGTGTATTCAAGAGAGTTAACTAATGATTCAGAAACACCTAAAACAGGGTAATCCATACGCGCAGACCATATTTGTTGTGGCGGCACTGGCCCCGGACCCACAAGCGTCCATTGCAATATTCTTCTTCTGGGCTTAATAACAACCTGCCCGAATTTTTCAATCCTATGCATTATATTGCTCCGAACCTAAAATACTTATTTCAAACGGCGTATTATCTCCAGACTTTGCAGACGTATCTAGTCCATATAAATATTGAGGATCGGGATAACCTTGGCGCATACCGATATATGAGGAATCATTCCCAGTGTATCCGGTTATCCTCAATGTGAGGTTATAGTGTGAATTGTATTTCAAGAATAAATCGTTAAATGAAAACCCAGCTATTTTGTACGCATGATTTTCGATAAGAAGCATGGATGCTTTTGTATACGAATTAGTGCTTGTTGCGATTAATTTTGTTGGCCCAGATAAGTCACTCCATAGCTCAAGAGATATATCAGTAAATATGGGGTTATTATAAAAAACCAAACCAACACTGGCCCCGCTAAATATTAAATACTTTCCAAAGGTTTTTGGCTTGAACTTCTGATACACGGTGGGAATTGCAGCGGCATTGTCTGCTGTTGAAATTGGCTTTACAATCATTCTCCAGCTCATAATTCCTCTCTAAGTGACCATTTCATGGACCAGTTTTTAGGAGAAACTAAGGCGGCACTTGGGTTTTCAGTGAACCTCAATAATCTGTTCCACGTAGCGCCATCACTAGAAAAAACACCATTGGGGTCAAGGGATAGAAAAAACGCGCTGTGCTGCCCAAAATAATTATAGTGATTCTCCAGCGCCTCCAAAGAAGCAACGTCAAGCAGCTCCCAGGATAATTGGAATACTTGAGTTTTTGTTTTCCTTCCGGATATGGTTTGCCCACCCTCAGAGAAAACTAAATTAGTCCTGTCTTGTAGCTCGGTCTCGAATGGAAATGCCGGGCACCCTCTTGTAATCTGCGCATGGTTACAAAGCGCAACGGCCCCAAGTTCTATGTATGAATTAGGATTAGATGAATCATCTATAGATAATCTCCAGTATCTATACCCATTAGTAATATCAGACAATCCAAGCGGGTTAACTTTGGATAATATAAAATCTTGCATAACAAGAGCATATTCTACGGCCGGAGTGTCAAAGTTATTAGTCCAGTTTGCTTGCAGCTTAATTGTTGCGCTTGGTGAAATATTTAGCGCTGCGTTTCTGTTGGCAACCGCAAAAAAACCTGTCGGATTAGTGGGAACACCAAGGTCCCACATGAGAAACTCTCCAGTGTGAATTTTTAACAAGTCTGCTTGATGGGTTAAGGCTCCAGTTCTGTTTGACGCGGTGGAGTAACCCATAATATCAAACATTGCCGCCGATGGCCCATTTGTGCAAATAAGTTCAAATATCCCCCCGCCACCAGCAGCGTTAGATAGAATTTTAATCCTTGCGGTAGTCGCATCTCTGGATACTGTATATACGGAATCCCCAGCGGCCTCGAGCGCGGTTTTTATTGCCGCCATGAATAGCGCGTCGGTTATATACTCATCAACGGTTACAGACGCGGTGAGGTCTATCCCGATTGATTCTCTAAAAACAAACGTATTTAGTCCGGTTTTTATATTGAAATAGCCAGCGCTGCGCCAGGTCTTAGTCCTGCGCTCTAAATTATATGCATTGCTTGAATTGAATAAAGCAGTCTGCGACGAATGAAACTCATTGGCTACAAATGTTGGATCTGTATAAATATCTGAAAATACTAATATCATGCTAATCTAAATCCTCCGCGATTAAGCTCTAATATAGTTCTAGATAATTCCTGTTGGCCCACCTGCAAAACAACGGTCATATTCTGCGGCCTAGACTCCCCGCTTAAAAAAGACTCCAGCTTATTAGTTAAATCACCGCTGAAAACTTGCTCACCCCTATCAAGCCTAACTAATGCACGGTCCCCTTCAAACTTAGGAGAATCAGGAACACGCCCACCATCTGCTAAACCTAAAAAACCCAGGCCAAGCAATCCCTTTTTTTTGCCATCATCACCACCACCGCCAATGCCTAAAATACCACCGCCACCAGGTATCGCAGATAATAGTTTTTTGGCGAACTTCTCAGGGATCTTTAAAAACTCAGTAGCAAAGCCTTCTACTATTTTTGGAATATTCCTAATAATGCCAAGGGATAATTCAATAGCGACTAAAGGCATTTGCGCAGATAATGCCGCTGCTACACCAGGTATCGCCTGAACCAATCCGTTGATAATTTCAGGGATAGCATCAACAATCCCCTTTACGATCTGTGGAACAGCCTTAGCAAGTTCTTCTATCAATACAGGGATGGCTAAAATAATATTTTGAATTAATAAAGGAAGCGCATTAGCAAACTCCTTCACCTGTTGCCGGATAACATCAGGCCCAGCAGAAAGCGCTTCTAATAGTGGCCCAGAAATTTTTTCAGGAATCCCAGCAAATGCCTGCAATGCAATAGCGCCACCCTCAACAACTAATTTCTTGGCCCCCTCCGCTCCTTTAAGTATCTGAGTAGTAAAACCAGAAGCCGCGGCCGCCACATCGTTTTTACTCTTTACGTTTCCATCTACTAAGGCCCGCAATGGGCTATCGAATATCTCTTTATTCCTTTTTAAATCAGCCTCTTTTAAAGCCCTTTGTTTATCTAGGGATTCTTTTAATATGCGCTCTTGTTCTTTTTGAACTTTTTTAGCCGTATCCTGTTGAAGGAAAAATATCTGGTTCTGTATCTTAGTAGTGTTTTCTAGTGCGCCAGTATTAATGGCGGCCCTGATTATTTTTATTTTATCAGCGGAATCCTTTTCCAATTTTTGTATTTCACTAAGGCCGGCAGACTCTAATCCCTTACGGATAGCGTTAAATTCATCTAGAGCCGCTGCCCGCGCAATATTTAATTCTCTTGCTGCTCGGATGGCTTCTTCTTTATTTGGCCCAACAGAAGCAAGCTTTAACTTCTCCAGCTTACTAAGTGTATCCTCTATTTTAACTTCATTAAGCGCCTTGATAGAATCCACTACGTTATTTACAGCACCAGCTATATTTCCAAATGAAATGTTAGCAATAAACTTCGAAACCGTAATAAACTTTCCAAGATTAGCTGTAAAAAATATTACAGAATCGGTGGCTGATTTTATCCCAGAAATAAACTCAGGGTTCTGAGTTATAATGTTTCCAAACCCTTCCTTAAATGAATCTATCTGCTTGGTTAGATTAGATAGTGCGCCGCCGAATGTATTATTTAACTCAGCAGCAGAGCCGGAAAACTTAGCGGCGACGATATCAACCGCCTCACCATTAGCTAATTGCGATTTTGTAAGAGTGTTCAACTGTGGGATTAATTGCTTAATACCTTTATCAATAAAGCCATTATAAGACTTTGTGAGCTTTTCCACTGATACGATAAGAGAATCACCAGTCACGGCGGATAAGTCTTTTGCCGCGTTAATTACGTTTTTTGTTTCTTTATTTGTTAAGCTATAACTCTTGGCGAGCGCAGCAGCAGCGATCACCTGGCCATCTGTTAACGTAGTAGTTTGAGCCAGCTGGCCAGCAAACTCTTTAAATGAAGAAAGCGCTTCATCTGAAAAATCACCAACCAAGCGCATTGCATTTGATAGCTGCTTTAGGCTTTTTTCTGCCTCAATTGATTCATTTATTGATTCACCAACAAATGCAGATATTTTAGAGAATGCCGCTCCAGCAGTGTTGGATATAAGACTAAAGCCGGAAGCAATCGCCGTGACTGAGGAACTGATATTTAATGAATCCAATGATGACTGTGAATCTTTAGCAAACTTTTCGATGGATTGCCTGGCCTTAGCAATCTCAGCGACGATCTCAAAGCTATATGTTTCCCTGGCCATCCTATTTCTTCCTTGATTTAGACTCAATCCACATAGAATTTATGCTTATTAAATCATTCGTATCATCAGAAAACATCCGATTCTCTGAGACCATCACACCTAAATCAGCAAGTGACTTTCTCTTAAGCCACTTTAAAACAGCCTCGCTTTTTGGAGCATAATCATCTGATCTAGATAAATTAGCTATATCCAATCTGGCTACTGCTCGTTCCCGTTTCCCATCGCCCAACCGCGTAAAAATGATGTTGCTATCTCGGCGCGCAATGCCTGCAGCTCTGTCTCATAATCCATATCTTCAAGGTTAAGCATCTCCCCATCTTCTACTCGAAGAACCTCAGCGCTTTGTAAATATGGCTTGGCCATATCCCAAACTCGGCGCATAAAATCATAATTTTCTTTTACTGTTCGATCTTTTTTAGCATCAAAATCGATAAGGCCCAAATCCTCACGCGCCTTCTCAAGCTCATCATTGGTCATTCTCTTAACCAAAATAAAACCCTGATACTTATCACCGAAACATTCTGGAACTATTTTCTTAACTCGCATGGATACCTCCTAGTTTTTAAAAAGGTATCATAGGAAGTTAAAATAAACCTCTGGATTAGCGGCAGCATCAACGTAAGGGAAGATTGTATATTCCATCGTTACCAGACCATCATCATCCCCGTGGCTATACTCTGTAAATTTAACATTCGGGCAGTATACACAGCCAGACTTTCCAGCCACCCAATTGCCGCCAGTTTTAGTTCCAAAATTAAATAAGAACTTACTGTCAACCGATCCGATAAAACGCTGGAACTTATCAGCATCGTGCCTCTTCAACTGAGAAACAACAGTGATTTGCGTATTTCTGTTTTGGATAACCTTACCCTCTAATCCCGATTCAGCAGCGATACATTCAACGTTTTTAACTGAATTGGTAACACTAATGCTCATCGTTTGAATGCAAGCACTCTCATAATCGGACTTGGTCCCGATTAAAACTTCCATATGCTTTGCCGCCATCGGGTCAACAGAATCATAAGCGGGAGTCAATGAAGAGGCGTAGCTCTGCACTGTTGTTGAAAAATAACCGGTTGTGGCAACGGTCCCAGTAGAATTGGAAGCCGTAGAGAACCCGATTTTAGCCGCAATGCTGTTTGCTGTGTTCGCTCCAGAATTCCACAAAAGAGATAAAACGGTTCCCGTGGAAGTAACTAAAAACTTTCCAGCATTAGCGCCAATAGATTTAAAAGTAACAGCGTGTGTCTCTCCAGGGTTTGCCGAATTCATCGCAGAAGCAATGGCAACAGCCAGCGCGTGAGGATGTTTATACACGGATACAGGAATCGTGGCGGCAAATGTTCCATCGTCGTCGGTAAAGTCTAAACGATTCGTGCTTGATGTAATGCGGATAGGATTCATGAAAAATGAAGTTCCTTCTAGGGAAAAATTCATATTAATCAATTCACCAACAGAGAGACTCATAGTCATCTCGGTTACTCGCGCCCCAGCTATTGCCTCAACCGCCCCGCCATTCGCCCGATACATCCATGCAGACATAGTGGGATGCCCAGTATCAGCAGGCGTATAGTTAACGCACTTACCAACACCAAGGCCAGCAGCAGGAGCAACGGCAACATCAAAACCGATAGATAAATCATTGCCAGAAACCGAATCAACCGGCCGGATCGAATAACCATTAGTTCCATCCTTTAAAACAATCGCCTTACCAAGCGCAAAATCACCGCCACCAGCAGCTAATTTTATAACTCCAACGGTAGAAGCAGCAGCAGTCAAGCGCTCTGTAGCATTTACGGAAGTAGAACCCATCGAAGACTCAATCAATAATCCCCAATTTGGCGCTTGTCCCTCTACCCCTGAGTGTTTCAAGTATTCACTAAATGTAGCGGAGGGGTTTTCTAGACCAGGGATAGATGGCGACTGCCCAATGGATCCCCTAATTTCCTCGTTATTAATTGATTCGAGGTTTGGAACAAAAGCAAACCCAGGTTGCAGGGGAATGAAGTTACTTGCAGCAGACGGGTCCAGCAAGGTTCCTTCAGTTACTTCCTCAATGATTGCCAACCGCGATGATCTAGTGTTTTCTGCCATTTTTATGCTCCTGGTATTACTTGTGAATATTCAACTAAAAAACTGGCCTCAATATAATTATAAGGCTTATCTCTTACAAAAACCTCTTGTATGCCGCCGTCGGATATATATTTAAAATTGATAGCGGATTGATATAGCGTGTTCTCTGCCACTGCTTCAGATATAAGTATATGCAAATCCTCTAATAAATCCAGCTTAGATAATTCACGGCGGATAGGATCTGAGTCTTTAGCCAAGGATTCCCTTACGACAATTAAGGTAAATGTTCTTCCAAGGTAATATTCTGGAGAAAGGCAGCGGTTTGTGTCCACGCCATCGTCAATCTGGATTCCCCAACCGCTTCTTAAAAGCTGTTCAGGGTTATCGTCAAGGCTATACGGATCATTTAATCGCCTATGATTCGGTAGCTGCGCGCCCATAAATATTACTAGGTTATTAAAAACGTCGGTTATTACACTCATCCGCGCCTCAACCTAAACTCTCTGATTTTCTCAGAAAATTCTAATTTCCCATCCATATTTTTATCAACGTTAAAAACTACCTTATTCATGGCCTCTTTATACTTTTTCACAGCGTAATCCAGCCGATCTGCATGCGATGGCCCAAAGGATGAATAAACAATTTCAGCCAACTTGTGACAGGCCGCATCTCTAAACGTGTCTGGGTCAAGTATCTGGTTTGGAGAAATAACAATCTGTGAGGCTCGTAAGTCTCTGATGAGCTCCTCAGCAGCACTAATATGAACAACATTCCAATTAGCCGTTACCGCCTCGAAAAACGCCTCACGTACGGCGGCGCGGTTTAGATCACCATAGTAAGATGATAGGTCTGCATCTTTAGCAAACTTATGGCCAAGATAATTAATCGTAAAAGCAGCGTTAGAGCTAAAGGTAAGTTTCACCCAATAGGAATTATATATTTTAAAAGAAGCGAGTTCTGCGATGTTCTCCGTTGTTCCTTCTTTAGCCCAACCGTAGCTTTTATCAGTGCTCCACATGATAAGCCCATCCTGAGCAAATGGAACACCGCCCGTTGAGGTTAAATTAATAACATCAACCGCAGGAATAAAAGAAGTTCCATTCCATATCGAAACGCTTACCGTTCCCGCAACAGCGTTGACAACAGAAGGGCTAAAATACCTATGATTAAATGGAAGGTCTGATCCAATATATAAAGCATCTTCAGCGGCAACAATCGAAAGAGGCAACGTGCCCGCATTGATATCTGATAACTCTCTTGAATAATCCGTATAAACTGTATCATTTTTATAAATCACTCTATTTAGTAAAAGCATGGTTACAACTTTCTAAAATAATTAGCCAGCGCGGCTTTAACTATTTTGGCTACATCTTGCACAATAATGGTAGAGAAACTTTCGTTACCTGTTGGGATAGTTGGCCTTTTTGGTTGACCATTGACACCCTCCCTATGGCCGGATTCTTTCTTAGCACTAAGATCGTCAATATAGCCGATCTCAATCACCGCCTTTTTTCCTATCCCAGAAATTAGATAAGTAAGATTAGATAAAAAATCTCCGCTTAGAAACAGATTAACCGGCCTTGGCCGCTTACTTGGAAAATCTTTCTGAACGGAGAATGGATAGGCTTTTTTAGATTTATCTAGGCTGCGGCGAAGCTGAGCCTTTTTCCTTTGCACCTGCGCCGGGTTTGCAGACTTAAGGCGATTAATAACGCGCAAACTTTGGCGCAGCTTTTTACTCTGCGTCACTCCCTTATATTCAGGAAACCGGCCCCTATTGCCCACGGGTGATATGCCTTTTGATATTAAAGATAACATTCGGCTTCTAATAGAGAATCCAATAGCGGAAGAAACACGGTCATCAATAGCACCATGCGCACCATTGATTACTTTAATTAAATCATCTCTTAATTTACTTATCTTATTAGACAAAATTAATACCTATATTTAAAAGATATGGTTTCTGGAACTGTCAAAATAACCGTTGTCGTTATCGTAGCGCCTGCGATTGTATAATCAACTATATTTGTTCCAACGGCTCCATTTATAATCACAAAAACAGAAGCCGCCGAAATTGGAGCATTCGCTAAAACATAAGTCACATTTACGCCATCGATCAATCCGGTTAAATCTTCTTCTGCATCTGTTGGCCCCGTACCAGAAGAAAGGCTTACCCACGCCCCGTTCTCATAGCATTGTAATTTTAATAAATTCGTATCGTATACAATAGCACCCGCTACTGCTGCCAGTGCATTTTTGGTTGCAGTGCTCATGCTTGCTGGAACAAATTGCTTTACCCCGATCTCAAGAGCCACGTCGGAGTTTGAAACCTTATTCGATACTGTTCCTATGGCTATCTTATTAAAATAATTATCACTTGTCGTCTCATCGTAAAAGGCCCAGCTATTTGCAGCAATCGCACTAATCGGCGAGGAAGCATGAAAGCCATACATATTTGTTATAGCAAGCGCCCCTCCGGATGGTAAAACTCCAATAGATCGATATCCATAAAAATTAGTTACGGTTCCAGATCCCAATGTATTGCTTACACCGGAAAGATGCTGCGTGCATGCATATGCAACTTTACCAGCGGCTCCTTGTATCTCTCCGACACAACCCAGACCAACAAAACCAAGCCCAAGCCCAGTAAAATCAGGCCCCCAATCATCTGCGAAGTTTAGCCCCTGGCCAAAATTATTAGCAATCATCAGAGCGTTGACTACCGGATCACCAGCCGCTACTAAAGTAACGCCACCAATAGCATGAACATTTGCAAAGAATGCAGAGCCAGGAATTGTGTAGTTATAACTGGCATTGACCGCGCCACCTTGAATATCTAACCCAATCTTTTGCGTGCTATTTGCCATTGCAACAGCCGATAAAGTAGCCGTATTCATGTTTACTTCAATACCCTTAACGTATAATTCACCAGCAGTAGAAGAAACCTGAACCCTCAAGCCAGTGATTCCATTTGTTGTTGGAATCGTGCTTGTAGTTTGAGCGTGTATCTGAGCACCTAGGAGATTATCAGTAACCGCATTTGCAGAAATAACAGGGTTAACATTTATGCCCGTCACGTTTTGCGTAACGGCATTCCCTTTTATCTGCCCGTATAGTCCCGCAATAGTCACGTTATCTACGACAGAATTACCTTCTACCTCTGGACTCGCATTAACCATTGTAAGACTAGATAGGTCTGCTGAGCCAAATGTTCTAGCGTATAAATTAACCGCATTTACACCCTGAGCCGTAGATGTTCCTGAATATTGCAGGTTAGTATTAAATCCATTTGTTCCCGTTGAGGTTGATGCATTCTCTTGGTTTAGGCTAAAAGAGACACCATTTATTCCACCAACTGAAGCAGCATTTCGTGCGTTCAAATAAACATTGGAACCATTTACTGAGTTAACCGTGGCGGTATTATTAATATCAATGCCAACGCTTTGACCTGCGGCTCCATTCGTAAGCGTCGCACTATCATTTACCTGAATATATGGAGATAAGGCGTTGACGGTATTGGTTATCGTAGAGGTGCCTGAAACAAAAACCTGAGTTATGCCAGCATTCACATTTGTAGAAGTAACATCGGTAAGATTTATTGAATTAGCATCTCCCGTTAGGTTTGTTATCGTGCCGCCGGCAGATGTAGCGTTGTTGCTTCTGCCTTGAAAATTTGTAACTGTTTGGCCCGCACCCACGTTATTGCCAACCCTTAAGCCCGTATAGTTAGCAATCAATCCCGTTCCGGCCAGGTTTGAATAGTGATCTTGAAGATATATACTTCCGGTAGTTCCGGATCCGCTATATCCAAGTGTGGAACTTACAACTCCGACCGATTGAGAAAGATTAAATCCGCCAGTGTCAAAGCTAACTAATTTAGAATCATGAAGGAATGAAGCGCTGGCTGTATTAGCCGAACCAGTAAGATTAGTTTGCTGGCTCCATTGCTTGAATCCAATACCATTAGTGGGAACAACGTTTTGGATCGTGGCAAAGCTGCCATCCGCATTGACCGTCAATCTACTCGCATTGCTTGTTACTATATTAAAAGGCTGCGCGTCTGATGTTCCAATTTTTGCCGCTCCAGCGGTTCCAGTGTTACCGTCAAGCAACCAAACATCAGGATACGCCATCTGCGTCCATAGAGCAGGAAAGCTGCCTGGTGGGCCTCCGTGGTTTGCAGCGATACAGATATAAGCAATACTATCGTAGATCACTACATCATTTAAAACGTAGTTTATTAAATTATCCCAATAACCGAGGAAGCGCATATTTCCAGCTGTTGCTGAACCAGTGAGGTCAAACGCTCCAGTAAATGGATTAAATTTTATTCCCATTTAGTAAAAATTCCTTAGTGGCGTCTGTATAATTTAAAGTAACAACGGCAACGGTTACTGTGGCCAGCTTGAAGGTATATACCTCTTGAGTAGCAATCGGATATGTAACGGCAAATTCATCGAACTTCGGAACAGCAAAGCCGCTTATAGAATCATTATCTAAGGTGATAAGAACGGAAGTTTCCCCGCCTGTAGTTTGGCGGAACTTGTCCCGTTCCCTGTCTATAACTGATGAGCTAAATGGCATCTGATAAAATTTCTTTTATCTCTTGGTTGTAAGCACCGCCGAGGTCGACGTAGTACCAGGCAAACCATTCTTTTCCATCGTGCAAAATTGTGTATGTATGAAGGCTAGAGCGCTTGATATTGTTTTTGAGCATGGCTATTTCTAAACCCTTTGGGCTTTTTGCTTTCAAAAACCGTGGTGCCGTTAGCGCTCTAGTCATAAATAAAAGTAGTGCGCGGCTGTTACACCGCGCCCACCTTAATTAGTCGTTCAATCCGAGGATCAAAGGGGATTTGCCAGAAGCCGCGCCCTTTAAGCCAGTTTGAAGAGCCTTGATTCCAAACAACTGGTCAACAGCTACGCGGGTAGCGCCAACGCCGTACTCATTCGCTTTCTGCTCGTCCATTGCTGGAGCAGATTGGAAACCGTAAGCGAGGGATTCTTTAGCAGCGAGAAACATCTGCTTACCTGCAAGGCCGTTATGCAGAACAACAGGCATTCCCAAAAGGCGGTTGATGTAACCTTCACGGATTACCATCTCACCAAAAGCAGACACATCCTTAAATTCAGAGAGGCCGATTAGTTCCTTGTTCTGCTGAATAGAAACCAACCAAACGCCTTCTTCTGTCTGGCCATCGGCAGTCAAGTAACTCTCTTGCATAGTTGTGAGGTTTGCATAGGTTACATTTACATCTGCGCCCACGTTGATGAAGCTGGCAGCTCCACCGGCGAGTGCTACGATGATCTGCGCGTCAAGGTAACGGGCGTGAGCAGCAGCAGCAGCTTTTGCAAATGCCATCTCAACGTTGATGTTGCTCTGTTTCTTAGTCATGGAATCAATGATATAGGAGATATATGCATTGAAATTAAGGTCCATGGTATCTAGGGTCGAAGTCAAAGCGGTTGCATCTCCAGCGGCGGCTTCTACGCGGTCAACAACGGTAAAGCTTGTCAACTTAGGGAAGCCGATAGACTTCGAACCAGGAACAGCGAACGAAGAAACATCAGTGAAGTAAGGCAGTAGCTTTGCCTTGAAAGCCAGCTCGCGCTGAATAAGAGCGGTGATAAGGTCTTGCTTAGTCGCCCCAAGTTCGGTGTTTCCAGTTATTACATCAGCCATTTAATTCCCCTTTTTTTTAAAATTACTCAGCAAAGTTTTTTCGATCTCAGCCGTTGTCATTGTTTCTATATTTTTTTCTACAAACCCTGGTGCCTTCCCTGGCACCGCATCGGCAATCTTCGGAGCTGGCTTACTAAAAAAATAAGCTTTATTTTTTTTAAAGTCTTCCAGCATCACTCGAACAGAAGCTTTATCAACGTCGAATGTGTCCGTGATTGGAACTTGATCTAAAGGTAAAAGAGAAGTTAGAGAATCAACATCAATACAACCCATTTTCATAGCTTCCATTGCTATCGCGTCCGATACCGTCTTATAGGCAAAAGCCTGTTTCAGCTTTACTGTCTGCGCCTCAGTATCATTGGCCTTCCTTTGCCAAACGTCTGCGAGTTCTTTATATTGACCGTTCTCTTGTAGCCTTGATTTCTCTGTTTCTTCACGCTTACGCTTTTCCTCAGAATACTTCTGACGACTAGTTTTAGCTTCTAATGAAACCTCTTTTAACCTTCGGGTTAATTCATTATTCGTTCGTTGTGCTACTACTTCGTTTTGTTCTTTTTGATCATCGCTCGACTGAGCGGATTCGTCGTTCAACTGAACTATTTCTTCGTCCGACTGGACTTCTGTTGCTTTTATCATTATGCCCCCTGTTTATTCGTTTGGTCAATTAATTGTGGTTGATTATTTTCATCAATCTTTAAAAGTATCTCTTGGGCTTTCTCTTCGCTAACCCCTCGTAGCTCCATAATTCCCTCAACCTGAGAAATTAATCCGCTCTCTATCCGCTTAATAACAGAGTCTTCCTTGTCCGATTGCGTGTTGATAAGTTCTGGCCCAATAAAGTTAACACTCACTTCTGATTCTTCAGGCCACACACCAAAACTATACTTATCTTTCAATAGTGGAGTGCCAACAATGGCCCCATACCAAGCGCGGATCAAAATATAAAGCTCATCTTCTACAGCATCGAACATATCAAGATCATCCTGAGATGCTTCAAATCGCTCCACCATAGCAAGCAATCGCTCCAATCCTGATGCATACTTATTGGCATCACCGCTGGCTGTTATGGTTTTAGGGTCCACGCCCTGAGATGTTAGGAAGTAAGAAATTAGTCTATCCTGTAAATCAAGTGACGCCTTCATATCCGGCTGTGGGCTAACAAACTCGAAGGACGGTTTTATTTCCGGCCTGGTTGGGTCGATGGGAAGAAAAAGAATGTGCTGTGGCCCAACGGTTACGCTTTCTGGCACCTTTTCCGCTACGATAACTCCTTGAGAATAAGATTGGAGCCTATTTGTATTGCATGTGTCTGATAGGATAACGGCAAAATCCAGGGAAAACGATACTACGCCAGATCCCTTTCTTACCCAGAATTCAAAATCTTTCTCTGAGCTAACATCAATAAAAGGAATCATCCCGATAGGGTTATCATTGGCTTCAAGTATCTGCCCGTTCCCATTGCAAACTATGTTCGCGTCTTTTGTCCAGATAACGTATCTATCTAATGCCGCTTTATAATCATCCCTATCCGCGATTGCCTCATTCTTATTATTTGATTTAGGTATATTTTTAGAACCATAATTTGAGCCGTCAATATCAGAATTTATGGAAGCGGAATCAACAGAAGATTTATCTAAGGCGGATATAATATAAGCAATCGCGGTTTCCGGATCCTGCGGGTCGGGAATTACATCATATTGTTGGGGAGCAAGAAGCTTTAACGATATCTTACCGTTCTTAGGGATAACCTGGATGGCGCACTGATCATGCAATTTGTATTTCTGATTAGCCTTCTTTAGCTTTACGTTTGCGCGGCTATCGTCATAGATCAACTTTACAGCAGCTTCCTGCTCTTCACTAAGTTCAGAAAAAACTCTATCTGGTGTTCGCTTATATACAGAGGACATTTCTGTAATGATACGCCTTGATAGGTTTATGCTCGTGCATGTTCGCATCTCCGATACTGTCTTTGATGAAAACTCTTTAACAAGCATCTCCATAACATATTCACGCTGATGATCATTGAACACATGGGAGCGTTTTTGATGATCTGCCTTCCTTGATTTATTCTCATCAGAGTTTATCTCTTCGATAATATTCTTTAGGTTAGATTGATTTAAAAAATCCATTATTTACCTCTTAATCATTTGAACAGGGTTAGGCTCTAGTGAATTGTCGTGCTTATTTACAATGTAGTATCTTAGCGCGTCTACTGCATCATCGTTTTTTTTAAGCGGGTTCTCACTTGTCACTATTCCAGCCTTTTCAGGGTAAGAGTAGTTGTAGAGATTGTCTATTGTTTTTGGGCAGTTCATTCTGTTGACAAAGAATCGAGATATCCCTTTTGTGTTTCTGATATACGACCTTAGTATGCTAACGCCGTGGGTTATTGCTGATGTTCTATATTTAAATTTTATTCCCTTACCCTTGAACCACTCGACGTTAGAAATGCCGGTCTGCTCACGCTCTTGGTTTCCTGCGATATCGCATATCCATTCATTTATTCTATATGGCTTATTTATAATTAAATTATACATCTGCTCTATTTTCATTTTGGATTTAATAATTTCATCAAAGCAATAAACATTGTCCCTTATTGGGTCGTATTGAATAAACAGGCAGGCCATTGGATGCGTCCAGCCCCAATCGATTACGCAATATGTTTCAAGCCGTGGGTTATATGCGTAGTTTTCTAAGATGTTCGCATCATCGAATTCGTCGTAGACAAGAGCGGTTCCAGGAACAGACCAGTCTATTTCAAACATCTGCCTAAATGTTCTAGGGTCTAGTGTATCCTTTAGCCGCTCTATTTCCTCACGGGGAAAGTATGGGTTTTGAGCTGTTGACCATTCGAAGCATTCTGAATCGGCAAGCGGTTTCTCTTTAAAGTGTTTATATACCCAGTGCGATTTTGGATTGGTGTATTGAGTTCCAAGCGATCCCGTACACCATATGTAACCCTGGGTATCGGCTACGCGAGCCATAGACTCTAGAAATATTTGTTCGCTCATTTGAAAAACTTCATCCAACCAAATGAATGAGGCTTTTATTCCTTCTAGTCTTTGAGGCTTGTCGGCTGAAATTCCGTATATGATTGTTCCATTATGCCAGTGAAACTCTTGGTGGGTTTGATGATGATTAGAAATAAAGTGTGAGCCATATGATAAAATCTTTTGCAGCGTTAGCCGCCTGAGCATATCCGAGGTGGGAGAAATTACCACGCCGATGAAAGGATCTATCGAGCCTTCTTTGTATCCTTTTTTTTCTTCTGCGTGAATAATTGTTTCAATCGCACCGGCCTCAGTTTTACCTCCGCGCTTTCCTGCGAACCCACCCCTAATTTTAGCATTAGATCTGTGAAATCTTTGCTGTATTGGAAACGGTTTATATCTTATCGTCACTTGGTTGTTCTAAAGTAAATTCGATTACCAATTTCTTTTCTGGATCCTTAGAAGATTGGATTGTGTTCTCAACCCTGTCTGCCATGCCTAAATAATTCTTAGCTAAAAAAATAAGTAGTGCAGGATTCCCATCGTTCGCTTTTTGTAACATTGTTCTTCTAAGAGATATGCGTCCGAACTGTTTCTTTTCGACGAATACCTCCGCAAATGTTCTTTTGTATTTAAATTTTACAGCTCTGTGGATTGTATCTATTGAGCAATTGAACCATGCGGCTACTTCAATTTCTGTGCATTGCATTTGGCATAGTTTTTCAAACTCAATCCAGTTAATTGGTTTTTTTGGTCTGCCCATCCTGGCCATTACTTGCTCCTTTGTGCTTTCATAGAATGCATTACTTTATTATATGCAATGTCGTTTACGTAAACGCATTCCTGATTGTGCGTTGTATTTTCAATTGTTTTTTTAGATAATAGCGATCTTTTTTTAATAGATAATATTTGTTTGAACCTTTTATCGCTTATATTATATTCTGAGATAAACACTGGATGATTTAATTCTGCTGCCCAGTTTAGAAATTTCTTTGTATCAAATGAGCCTGAGTATTCTGCGGTTCCAGCATAGGGAGGATCGCAGTAGACAACAGAGTTTTCTTTTATTTCTAGTTGCTCATATGATTTATTATAAAATGATAACTTATCTAGTCGCTCTAGTTGCTCTAGTTGCTGTAGTTGCTGTATTCGCTCTAGTTGCTGTAGTTGCTGTAGTTGCTGTAGTTGCTGTATTCGCTCTAGTTGCTGTAGTTGCTGTAGTTTCTCTATCTC
>Ga0163144_10003628_pt1 | contig 35106 bp, 26 predicted proteins | sample OliLak19BULKMAT1_FD_123175 | JGI IMG/M metagenome (GOLD analysis project Ga0163144, IMG submission 123175) | Freshwater microbial mat bacterial communities from Lake Vanda, McMurdo Dry Valleys, Antarctica - Oligotrophic Lake LV.19.BULKMAT1 | ecosystem: Environmental > Aquatic > Freshwater >...
CCAGGCAAGCGGAAAATTAGGGGCGACCTTCAGGGGGAACCGATTATCCGCTTGCCCGGCCCGGCGGCTGATTCACAGTGCCAGTAATAAGGCCACAGGAGGGGATGGATCGAAGCAGGAAGGAGAGGCGAATTGGATGACGGAAGCACGAGTATGCTCAGGCAGAGTGGGTCAAGAAGTCTTGGAGATCAAATGGTAGATGGGAACCGAGACTGGCAAAGAATGTCGCAAGGTATACGGCATGGAAGAGATTGGAAACCGCCTTTTCAATGCGGGACAAGACGAAGCCTGTGTGAAACGAACGATGCTTTCCTGCCAGGGTCTTGTGCTACGTACGCATTGCAACAGTCGCGGAAACTGGCTCTGAGCGCGATTCACCGGGACAATGGCGCATCAGATATGGTAAAATGAAATGTTTCGTTACAGAGCGAGGTTGATATGTATGACATTCCAGAAACAGGCTTCTTACGCTTGCCGCAGGTGCTGAGCGTAATTCCCGTCGGAAAAACCAGTTGGTGGGATGGCGTCAAATCCGGTCGATTTCCAAAACCGGTCAAACTATCCACGCGATGCACGGCTTGGCGGGCTGAGGACATTCATCAGTTAATCAAGGACTTGTCGGAACAGATCAACAAGCAGTAGCAGCAGCGGTCCCAGCGGGCCAGCCGAGGTGTCGCAGAACACAAAGAGCTTGCCAACCTCGTTGTCGCAAAATAGCGTTGACGACGCATTTACGGTACTAACTCGCTTTACAATTCCAGCCAACACTCGATTCTTGGGCGTGATGGTACATGTGGTGGTATATAGCACTATGCCGTTAGCAAATACAACTACGTATCAGTGCGTTACATCATAACTGTGTGTTCAGCCCGCGAGCCATTAAAATAGGGAAGAAGGCTTGTCTGCCTTCTTCCCTATTTTTTTGCATGATTCCCCCTCTGGTATTTGACAACAGAGATTAATATTATTCGGTTTCAAAGATTGCCAAAGCATCCGAAATCCGCTACAAGAAAAATTGTAATGGTGTGCTTGGCCGCGCTGTTGCACCATTCTATAGAACGTATTGGAGAGATGATAAACCGTTACCGAAATCTTACTATTTGGGTGGTGGCTGTGCTCATGGTGAGCTCAGGCATTTTGAGCGGTCCTGTGTACTCCGCTACGCAGGGAACACTTGGCGCTACTTCCACCGGTTCGGTCACCATCAGTGTTACGAAGCCTGCGCGCGCCAATATTTCCGACCTGAACGATTTGACCGTGGCCAGTTGGGTGACGGGCGGTGGCACTCAGGTATTGACGGATGATGTGTGCGTATATTCCACCCGCCCCAGTGGCGGCTATACGATCAGGGCAACGGGCAGCGGTGCTGCCAGCGCGTTCACGCTTGCAAACGGAGCGAACTTACTTGCATACACCGTAATATGGAATTCCGGTGGTGTCGGTGCGCTTGCCAATACCGGCACAGCGCTGACAAATAACGTCACCTCGGCGACGCTTACGAAGGCGGCCAGGGATAGCTCAACCTGCATCGGTACGGTTCCGGGTCCCACAGCCCGGCTGGTGGTCACGATTTTGGCCACGGCACTGGACGCTGCGGTTGATGGAACTTACACTGGCACGCTCACTTTACTTATAACCCCCGCCTAAAATTAACAATTATTCATAGTATTTGGTAAATTATTTATAACCAACGCACACGCATTGGTTAATGCATTAATTTATTTTTTTAAAAAATTAAATACAAATCATATAACGCGCAATTCCGCAGTTTTGCTTGCTGTAATGCAAATTAAAATCCATAAAATTTGCTCCAATCCTAATCAATAATTAATTTAATGCGGAAATTAATCTGCATAGTTTAATCATTTATTAAGCGCATTGCGTCATTCTGGAACTAATTCGGATCACCTGTTTCATTACAATACGCACGAAAACGGGAAGTCGGATACGGGTTGAAATGGGATAAACTGCAAATGGAGAGTATTATGAAACATTTCTTTAAAGCATTGAATGCAACGGTTGCTGCTACAGCTCTGGCTGCCAGCACTGTACTCAGCTCTGGTGTAGCAATCGCAGCTACGCAGGGTACCTTAGGCGCCACCTCCACCGGTTCTGCCGATATCAGCGTTACCAAAGCAACGGTAGCGCAGATCACCGGCCTGAGCGATATGGCCATCGCCAGCTATATTCTCGGTGATGGCAACCAGGCTTTGTTTACCACTGCCTGCGTTTACACATCAACGGTTGGCGGTAGCTACACGGTAAAGGCAACCGGCAGCGGTGCTGCCAGCGCGTTTACGGTAGCTAACGGCCCGACCACCATTCCTTACACGGTAGTCTGGAACTCCGGCGGTGTCGGTGCTTTAGGCACAACCGGTGCTGCACTGATTACCAACGTTACCAGCGCCACGCTCACCAATGCTGCTACCGACAGCGCAACCTGCGCCGGTACCACACCTGGCCCGACAGCGCAGCTTAACGTCAACTTCCTCGGCACCCTTCTGGACGCTGCTCCGGCTGGTACCTACACGGGCACTGTGACTCTGTTGATCACTCCCGTCTAATATTTTGACGTAATAACTTTCAGGGGCTAGCATGTTCGCATGCTAGCCCTTTCGTTTTTACGATTTCTTCTCATTCCCGTTTTTACACATGTTGCAACGCTCTTAGTAAGCGTTGTGCTGGCGGTGTGCATGTGCGTCGGCAATGCTTTTGCCGCAGATGCTGTCCGCATTACCAATCTTTCCAACGTTACTGTGTCTACGTGGATCATCGGCGATCCTACGGTCATACGAACGGTGCTGGTATGCATTTACCATCAGGACTTGCGTACCTACGGGGTAACGGCTACTGGTAACGGCCCCGGTTTTTTTCTAAATAATGCGGCCAACCAATTGGCGTATTCTGTTACCTGGAATGATGGTGGGGTCAGTAATCCCGGCGGCGGTACTACCAGCCCGATGACGAGCGGCGTTAAACTCACTGTTCGTAATAACGCGCGCATTACCACGGACCTTCCGGCAGCCAGCACCAATTGCAACGGTGGCGCAAGCCCTACTGCGCAGCTAACAATCACTCTCACCAACACTAATTTAGATGCAGCTCGCGACGGTACATTTACAGGAATTCTGACGCTGCTTCTTTCCATCACTTAACCTTTGCTTTCCACGCGAAAAAGTTATTTTTTTTATGCGCCAATTTGGCGTGGTAACGATTCTGAATCTATGCTCTGTCTATAAAAGCATAAGGGATATTTCCCTCCTCTTTTTTTGCACTGTGAATGACGTTGCGGACCAAACATTCTACGCCTTGTGTTTTGGTGGTGTTCTGCATCATGCTAAATATTACTCCGCTTTCTGCCGAAGATAGGAACGCGCCACCACTTGCGGTTAAACAAGGTATTCCGGCAGGGTTCGAAGAACTCAACGCTCCGCATGAAACAGCGGTGGATGTCTATTACGGGGGTCTTAAGATTGGCAGCTACCGTGCCGTTTTTACACCCAAAACAATCCTGTTCGCGCATCCCGAAGAAATGGTGGCAAAGATACCCGCTCTGAAATTTGAAGAGTCGCAGCGTGTTGTAACCGCGCTGACGGGGGAGCTTCCCACCAATGCCGATCAGATATGCGGGCATGTCCAGACAGACACCTGTGATAAGCTCACACCTGAAGTGGCGGGGCTTATATTCAATGAAGGAAAATTTCAGGCGGAAATATTTCTGAATCCCGGAATGCTGGCGATACAGGATACGCATAAAGAAAAAATTCTTCCGCCTGCGCCCGATGTGTATTCTTCCGTGCATGCCTTAAACGGTGGTATCACCGGGGGAGGAGGGGCAAGTCAGGATTACTCCTTCATATCGAATTCCACCTATGCCTATGGATCGGGGCGGATTAACACAATCGGTATTTTCACTGCGGAGGAAAAGCAGATCAATGCGCTGACGGCCAGTCTGGATCGTTGGGGGCTGGACAACCGGGCGGGTTATTTTGACAGCAAGTCTTCCCAGCTTTTGCCACAGATTCCCATGCTGGGCGCGTCGGTCGGGACATCGCTGAATACCAACCTTGCCTTGCGCGATGCAGCGGGCAGCCGACTTACGGTGTTTTTGCCGCAGCGTTCCTACGTGTCGATTATTCATAACGGCGTGATCTACACGACCGATTTTTATGAAGCGGGTAATCAGGTGCTGAATACCGATTCATTACCGGAAGGCACCTACGAAGTGACGCTGCGTATTCGCGATACGGGTGGTATCACGACAGAAGAAAAGCGCTTTTTTGCCAAGAATTTTGCCATTCCTCCGGAAGATCAGCCGATTTATTTCGGTCAGCTTGGAACCATCAGGGATACGCAAACGCGGCGCTTTACGCTCAGTGCAGGTGAGGGGCTGGTAGCCAATGTGGGAACCATTCAGCGCGTGAGTGAAATCGCAGGTGGTACGGCCAATCTTCAGGTCGTAAAAGACGAACTGTTCACTGAGGGAGGAATATTCCTGTTGCTTCCACCCAACCACCAGCTCAGGACGTCTGTATTGATAAGCTCAGCGAAAGATCTGGGCTTTGGTGCCTCTTATCTCGGGTATTTCTGTGATAAAACGGTATCGGTTGCCAGCGATTTGCGAACGCTGTACTCTGGAAAAACTACGCCCGATATTATCGATGAAAGCGACCCTGTGCGCGAATCCAGCAAACAGGTGTCTGCGACTGCCGCTTATCAGGTGACGCCACTGACCAATATCGCTTTGCAGGGCACCTATACCAAGACAGGGGCGGGGGAGCAGAAATACGCGTATGGCCCGGCATTGCGCTATGATTTCTGGCAAGGTCAGGACAGCACGCTGTCCTTTACGACGGATAGCTCGAAAACGGAACTTGGCACCATCAATTCCGTCTATATCCGTTACAGCATGCGATTGGGGCAATGGGGGTACGATGCCGAGGGAGGTGCACGGCGTGGCAATTCAGGCATCACCAACGGCACGACCAAGACAGGGAATGCGCACGTTACATGGAATGGTGACCAGACTCCCGGGCAGTTAACGGTCATCGGGGCAGGTGTTCAGCACGATGATGAGTCGGACGATTACAGCGTCGATTTTGATCACCGGGGCCGTCTCGGGAACGTCAGGATGCTTGGTCATCGGACCAATACGACGACTGATAGTAATACTTTTTATTCAGGCAATTTTGGATTCAGCGTAGTGAATGCCGATGGGGGTTATTCGTGGGGTGGTAATCAGCAGCAAAGCAGCGGTATTGTGGTCAAGAATACCGGTAATGCCACCGATGTGCCGATGATGGTGCTGGTCAATAACGCCGAGCAGGGCACCTTTACCACCGGCGAATCCACAACCTTATTCGTTACGCCTTACCAGACGTATAAAATTTCCATTAAACCTTTGCAGAGCTCTGCTATCGATTATGACGGTAGCGTTAAGAACGTTACGCTCTATCCGGGCAACGTCCTGCCGATGGTGTGGGCGATCAACCGTATCAATGTTGTGCTGGGGCATGTCGTGTTGCCTGACGGTACGCCGCTGGTTAACGCCAAGCTCGAGGAGGCTCGCAACATATCGGTGACGGATGACGAAGGCATGTTCCAGGGAGAGTTGCTGGAGCTCAGTAAAATCACCTTCAAACGCCATGAAGAAGAATTACAGATTCCTGGCAGTGCTGCTAAGGCTAAGGATAAAGACTTCGACATTTTTTCGATATTTCCTCCTGTTCGCAAGCGCCAGAGTGCACCTTCGAAGATGAGCCCTGAAGAACAGAGCAGGGTCATGGCGGATTTGTTTGGTGAAGACGCTATTCCGCCCGCTGAAAGTGTGAAACCGCTGGAAACAACGACAAGCACCGCTGAGACAGCGACGCAGGAAGTGATTATCAAGCCTGCGATAGTAGACCCCACATTACCTTCGAGAAAGGTGCGCCCTGCCATACGCTGCAGTGTTGAATTGCCGGACATAAAGGAAATCAACGGGGTGTATATTTATTCGCAGCCGCTGACCTGCAATCCGATTCCGTTTGAGGATAACCAGAAGGTAGATGAAAAAACTGGAAAACCGGTTGAAGATAAACAGGCCTACTGGTCGCCATTTATCAATCCGATGCGTGTCAGCAAACTGGTTAGGCCCTTGCTGTCAACCCACGCCGAGTTTGCTTCTGCCATACTCAATATCCAGCCTAAGCCGGAACCTGAAACGGCTATGGCCGCAGTGCCGCCGTCTGTTCCTACGGCCGACGTTGTGCAGCTTGGCGCTTACAAGACGGAATCGGAAGCACTGGCGGCGCGGGAAGTGATAGTAAAGAACTTTGCTGAGATAGAGGAAAATAAGCCCGCCATTATCAAAGCGGATCTGGGCAGCAAGGGGACTTTCTACCGTTTACGCGTCGGTAATTTCGGAAGCAAGATGGCGGCACGATTATTTTGCAACGGATTATCAGCGCGAGGGCAGGATTGCATCGTTCCTGTTGACGATGTGACGAATGCGCGTGCGCCCGTGGTTAAAGTGCGTGCGGCACCTCTACCGCCTGCGCAATTTCCTTTATATAAATATAAAAAGTCGGTGCCCCTTACGTTACCAGAACCTGTCTATGAAAGCATTTCGGCCCCTGATCAGCCTGCACCTGAGTCACTTCCTGCGGAAAGCGATGCAAAACTATCGGTGCCGCCGATCATTGCCCATGAGGATACTAACGTCATGGCACCTGCAAACAGCAATGCAACGCAGGTACAGCTTGGTGCATACCGTTCGGAAGCCGTTGCCCAGAAGGAATGGAATATGATCGTAAGCAGGTTCAGCGAAGTGAATGATAAGGCGCCGCGTATCATTAAGGTGGATCTCGGCGAGAAAGGCATTTATTACCGGCTGCGTGTGGGCAGCTTTACCAATAATCGTGATGCGCGGCGATTCTGCGCAATGCTGTCTGCCCAAGGGCAGGGCTGTATTGTGCCGATCAGAGAAGATGCCGATAAGGGACGCCCCGAGGTAAAAGATAATATGGCGGGGCCTGCTACAGAGATAAAAGGAATGGGTGGGCCGTTTATTGAGTTCATTGGCCCATAAAACCGAATGTTAGTCCGGTGCGACTAACAGCGTCAGGCTTTCGGAATAGTGCCCCTCAGCATTTGCCTGCAGGACTGCTGTCGCGATATTGATAATGAGTCGCGCATTTGCAGCGGATTGCGTCTTGCTGCAGGTAGGGTCGTCATTGCTGGCCCCCTGCAGGTTTTTTGCAGGTTGTCCGGGGGTAAGCCGTATGCCGTCATTCGAGAGATTGCCGTCACTGTCCGCGTTCCAGAATACCTGATAGGGGAGGGTTTTTGAGCCATTCGATAATATGAATTCCCCGCCTGCTACATTGGAACCTATTCCAATGATACGGTAATTTCTGGAGGCACGGTTGGAATAGATGCATAAATCATCGGTCCATATGAAGTCTACATCTGTATTATCCAACGATACCTGCATATCATCGAATCCGCTGATCTTCGCCATGGCCTCTTTCGTGACGCTTATACTGACTGAGCCGGTTGAGGTGTTGCCTTCGCTGCCCTGTGTTGCGGCATGAGCGGGGAATCCCTGTGCCGCAACCAGAAGGACGGTGGCGGCAAGGCTATATGTTTTGCAGCTATCAAAGCTATTCAAACGTTTTTGCATCCAACTAATGCTCCGGCTGGTCACTACCCCCCAATGGAGCATCTGCGACGAACCTATCCAGTAACACCTACCAGACTAGCGTGCATTAACTAATTTCAAATTAATTTAACTAAAAATTAATTAACACAACTTAGCGCAGGGGGCACTTTGAGTAGCTCAAAACAGCGATAAGCTTAATTTAATAAGTGGGGGGGCGCACCTCAGGGTTGTATAACGGGGTGCTATAAGCGCGTTTTAAAAGGTTAAATCAACCATTTCCTTGCCGTTCCACACCTGATACTTGGCGGCACCATCCATGTGTGGCAAAGTTGTGGTCCATTCCTGACCGGCATAGATACGGGTGACATTGACTTCCTTGCAATTGCTGCCAGTGGCGTCGCATTGCTGGCCGGACTGCAGGTTGGCATTGGTGTTGCCCTTATTGGTCAGGGTCAGGGAATTACCTTTACGCACTGCGGTGAGGTCAATCTTAGGATCTTTGGGGCGAACGATCACCAGTGCTTCGTAGCCCACCAGTACTTTGAGGGCTAAGCGTTGCTTGTTGTCATCTACGCCTTCAATCACCGGTTTTACGACCAGACGGAAAATCTGGTCAGTGTCGCTTTGCGGCTTCAGCAGCAGAAGGCGCATTTGCTTGCGCGCACCGGCAGTGAGCACCATTTTATTCGGTGTAATCATCAGGCCGGATTTCTGCGGATCGGTAACCATCTCGCGCTTTTCATTAGCAAGGCCGGGGTTTTCCACCACATTGGTTTCGGTGGCGATATACTGTGTGTCCTTGCCCTGGCTGATAATTTCGATGTCATGCTGGCGGGGCGCGTCCGGGCCGAAATCCACGATCATTTCGCTCATGGCAAATTCGGCATAGGCGGGCGATGACAGCAGCAATAACAGAACACTGCCGAACGTATAAATTGTGTTTTTCATACCCACCCCGTTTTCGTTTAATTTATCCAGACCTCCAACATAGGAAAAACCGGGATAAGCACAAGCTAAATAAAGCAAGGCAGGGATTTAGCGATGAAACGAGCCCCCACTTTCTCTACGTCATTACTGCGCAGGCAGTAATGACGTAGAGAAAGTGGGGGGGTGATGGTGGTTTTGACAATTCTTTTCTGATACCTCATAATTAATGTATTGAGGGGGTGTATATGGCAGGGATAAAACACAAGGATGATAAGCATCATTATAAGCCTCAAGCTTCAGCACGCAAAATCGACCTGAAAGACAGCGATAATGTGGTGCTGCATCCGGCTTTCGTATTTCCTCAAAAAGAGAGAAGCGCTTTCATCCACGTTGGCTGGCCAAGAGATAAATACCCGCATCCAATCATTGTATATGTGCCTGTTTCAGAAGAGGGTGTTTGGATTCCTGAATCCACTCATCTGGCGCGGGATTGCAATGAATTATTTATTACATGCTCGGCTGCACGCACTTAATGGTTCGAATCTAATACGCGTTTTATTCTGATTTTTGTGTTGTCGGAGCATCATCCAATAAAGGTGTGATGAGAGGCATGTCCTGTAAAGCGCCGGTGTCTGGTGCGGGTTTTTCTTCTGTTGCAGGAGTGGCGACGGGTGCGGCTTCGGGTGCGATGGGTTCTTCTATCGCAGGTGCTGCGGGCATGGCGTCTTCCCAGCCGCCGCCGAGGGCGCGGATTAGGGAGAGGGTGGTGATGAAGCGTTGTCCGCGGATTTGGACGGCGGCGCGGCCGGTGGCCAGCGAATCGCGCTGGGCGTTGACGACTTCAAAGAAATCTACGTCGCCTTCGCGGTAGCGTAGCTGGATGACTTCGGTGGTGCGGCCCGAAGCGGCGGCGGCGGCGTCGAGCTGTGCGGATTGTTCACCGAGCAGGCGTTGACCGGCGAGATTATCTTCGACGTCACGGAAGGCGACGAGCACCTGCTGGCGGTAATTGGCGAGCGATTCGTCATAGGATGCGTGGGCGATGTCGAGCTTGTCGAACAGGCGGCCACTATCGAAAATCGGCATGGTGATGGCGGAACCTGCCATCTGCCCCAGCGCCCATGTACGGTTGGACCATAAAAAGAGATCGGCGAGCGAGAGCGATTCAAACCCGCCCGATGCGGTCAGGCTGATGCGTGGGAAAAATGCAGCGCGCGCGACGCCGATGCGGTTATTAGCGGCGGCCATCAAGGATTGGGCGCTCGCGATATCGGGGCGGCGCTCTAACAGTGATGACGGCAGGCCCGCGGGGACGGCAGGCGGCATGCCAATCAGCGGCGCTTCGGCGAACATGAATTCCGACGGCATTTTACCGAGCAGCACGGCGAGCGCGTGTTCAAGCACGGCGCGCTGGCGGTCGAGTCCGATCAGTTCGGCTTTGCTGGTGGCGAGTTCGCTCAAGGTGCGCGTCAGGTCTGGTTCACCGGCGGTGCCGACATCGTATTTATGCTGCATGATGCGCGCGGCTTCGGCGCGGATTTTTACGGTGTCGCGCAGGAGCTGGCGTTCGGAGTCAACGGCGCGCAGGGAAAAATAATGCTGCGCTACGTCGGCCTGCAATGCCAGCAACGTGCTGCGATAGGTGGCGGCTTCGGCTTCGGCATCGTGGCTGATGGCGTGGTAATTGTCGCGCACGCGCCCGAACAGATCGGCTTCATACGACACGACACCCTGTCCCGAAAAACGCGTAAACGGTTTCATGTTGGTGGAGGGCGGGCCGCCGAATCCTGCCGTAGAGGCGACGGATGGGCGGGTGCGCACGGCATTGGCGCCGATATCAAGGTCGGGCAGGAAGGTGTAGGAAACGGATTCGGCGGTGGCGCGGGCCTGCTCGACGCGGGCGCTCGCGCTTTTGAGCGACTGGTTGGCCTCTAAGGCCTGCTTCTGCAATTCGTTGAGTTGCTCGTCGCCAAAAATTTTCCACCACTGGCCGCGATCGGCTTTTTCCATCGGCTCGGCGAGTTTCCAGTTGCCTTTTTCTTCTTCGATGGCGGGTGCGGCCTGTGCGGGCTGCTCTTTGAATGATGCCGGGAGATTCAGTTCAGGCAGTTTGAAATCAGGCGCGAGGCTGCAGCCGGTGAGGGAGGTGGTGATCAGGAACCACGGTAGAAATCTACGCATGCGGCGGCTCCTGATGATGGGTGCCGTGCAGCGGCGGAGTGATGCAGGAATGGAGTTTCTGTCCGACCATCGTGCGCAGTGCGACGTAAAATACCGGTGTCAGGAACAGGCCGAAGAAGGTAACTCCGAGCATCCCTGCAAATACGGTGACGCCCATGGCGTGACGCATTTCCGAACCGGCGCCGCTTGATAATACCAGCGGCACGACGCCCATGATGAAGGCGAATGAGGTCATGAGAATCGGGCGCAGTCGCAGGCGTGCGGCGTCGATGGCCGCTTGCAGCGGCGGTGTGCCGGAGAGTTCCAGTTCTCGTGCGAACTCGACGATCAGAATAGCGTTCTTACAGGCCAGCCCCACCAGCACCATCAAACCGATCTGCGTGAAAATATTATTATCACCGCCGGTCAGCCACACACCGAAAATGGCGCAGAGCAGGCACATCGGCACGATGAGAATCACCGCCAGCGGCAGCGTCAGGCTTTCATACTGCGCGGCGAGTACGAGGAATACGAGAAGCACACATAAGGGGAATACATACATAGAGGTGTTGCCCGCGAGAATCTGCTGGTAGGTCAGGTCTGTCCATTCGTAGCTCATGCCCTTGGGCAGGACTTCGCGGATGATCTGTTCAATCGCGGCCTGCGCCTGTCCGCCGGAGTAACCGAGGGCAGGGCCGCTATTGATGTCGGCGGTGCGGTAGGCGTTGTAGCGCTGGGCGCTGGCGGGACCGTAGCTCTGATTTACGGTGACTACGCTGCCGAGCGGCACCATGTCGCCCATGAGGTTGCGCACCTTGAGTTTGACGATGTCTTCGCTGTGGCCGCGGAACGGCGCGTCGGCCTGCGCAATCACCTGGTAGGTGCGGCCAAAGCGGTTGAAGTCGTTGATATAGAGCGAGCCGAGATAAATCTGCATGGTGTTGAAGATGCTCGTGATCGGAATGCCGAGCTGCTTGGCGGTGGTGCGGTTGACGTCGACAAACAGCTGCGGCACATTGATCTGGAAGCCGCTATAGGTTTGGTGCGGGTCGAGTTGCGGCGTCTGGTAGGCGCGGCCCAGAATCGCCTGTTTGACGCCGGACAACGCTTCGTCGCCAAGGTCGCCGCGATCCTGAATCTGTAATTTAAAACCGCCGCTCTGGCCGAGGCCGAGAATAGGCGGCGGCGGCAATACCAGCACGAATGCATCTTTGATGGAGCCGAACTGCGCGTTGACCGATTCTGAAATACCCTTTGCCGAATAATCCGCGGGTGGTGGCAGGATCATGCCCGCGAACGGGATTTTGTATACCAGCTTGTGCAGCCGGGTGATAAAGCCGGGGGCGCGTTCTTCAAAGGATTTCAGCGGCAGGAACACAATACCCGCGCTGGAACTGTTGGTGAAGCCGTTGATGGAGAGTCCCGGGAAGCTCACCGCGTTCTGCACGCCGTGATTTTTCATGACGATGTCAGACATGCGGCGCAGTACGTCGTCGGTGCGGTCGAGCGATGCGCCGTCGGGAAGCTGGGCGAAACCGATCAGATATTGCTTGTCCTGCGGCGGCACATAGCCGGTGGGCACCTGCCAGAAGGCGTAGCCGGTGAGGACGACTAGTGCGCCGTAGATAACCAGCGCGCGCGATTTATGGTGAAGCACATCGACCAGCTTCTGCGAATAGCGTTCTGACGAGCGAGTAAAGAAACGGTTGAAACGTGCGAAGCCTTCCGTCGTTTTATTCCATTTCATCCAGATGGCCATCGCTGTGGCAAGCAGCACAATCCATGATGGAATGCCGATGATAATGGCGAGGATAATCATAAAGGCGAGGAAGGGAAGAATCGAGAATAACCCGCCGAACACTTTATCCATCCAGATGGTCAGCTTGTCTTTTGGGGCATCGTGGCCTTTGAGCAGCAGTGCGGCCATGGCGGGTGAAAGCGTCAGCGAATTGAAAGCGGAGATGATGGTGGAGATGGCGATGGTAAGTGCGAACTGCCGATAGAACTGGCCGGTGAGGCCCGAGATAAAGGCAATCGGCACGAATACGGCGATCAGCGTTAAGGCGATGGCGATAATCGGGCTGCTGACTTCGCGCATTGCCTGATAGGCTGCTTCCTTGGGCGTGAGTCCCGATTCAATGTTGCGCTCGACATTCTCGACTACGACAATCGCGTCATCCACCACGATGCCGATGGCAAGCACCAGCCCGAACAGTGACAGCGCATTGATGGAAAAGCCCATGATGAGCAACAGCGAAAACGTACCGACGATGGATATCGGCACGGCGAGCAGCGGAATGATGGAGGCGCGCCATGTCTGCAGGAACATGATGACCACGAGCACTACCAGCGCCACGGCTTCCAGCAGCGTATGGATAACGGCGCGGATGGATTCGCGCACGAAGCTGGTCGGGTCATAGACGATGCGGTAATCGACGTCTTCGGGGAAATCTTTTTTCAGCTCTTCCATGGTGGCGCGCACGGAGTCGGACACGGCGAGCGCATTAGAGCCGGGCGCCTGAAAGATACCGAGCGCCACGGCGGGCTTGTTGTCGAGCAGCGAGCGCAGCGCGTATTGCGCGCCGCCGAGTTCGATACGTGCTACGTCCTTAAGCCGCGTGATCGCGCCAGTTTGTGATGTCTTGATAATGATATTGCCGAACTCTTCTTCCGACTGCAGGCGGCCCTGCACGTTGATGTTGAGCTGGAGGTCGGTGCCTGGAGTGGAGGGCGATGCGCCGATCACACCGGCGGCGACCTGCACGTTCTGGTCGCGGATGGCATTGATGACGTCTTCCGCACCCATCTGGCGTGCGGCGATTTTTTCAGGGTCGAGCCACAGGCGCATGGCGTATTCACTGCCGCCGAACATCTGCACCTGACCAATCCCCTGCAGGCGGGAGATGCGGTTCTTGATATTCAGCGTGGCGTAGTTGCCGAGATAGAGCATGTCGTAGCGCTCGTTGGGCGAGAGCAGATGCACTACCAGCGTGAGGTCGGGGGAGCTTTTGATCGTGGTTACGCCGAACTGGCGGACGATGTCCGGCAGGCGGGGTAGGGCCTGATTGACGCGGTTCTGTACGAGTTGCTGTGCTTTATCGGGGTCGGTGCCGATTTTGAAGGTGATGGTGAGCGTCATCTGGCCATCGGAGGTGCCTTGCGAGAACATGTACAGCATGTCCTCCACGCCGTTGATCTGTTCTTCCAGCGGGGCGGCGACGGTCTCAGCGATTACTTTGGGATTCGCGCCGGGATAGGTGGCTGCCACCACGACCGACGGCGGTACTACGTCCGGATATTCGGAAATCGGCAACTGCCAGATAGCAATCGTCCCGGCGATAAAGATGAGCAGGGAGAGTACGGCTGCGAATATCGGGCGATCGATGAAGAAACGCGATATATTCATGAAGCACCCTGTTTGGGTTCCGCCTCAGCTGCCTGTGGGGGCGGCGGCTCTTTCGCATCCATCGGCACCATTTCCGGTGTGACCGGCTGGCCGGGCATCATGACGCGCTGCGTGCCATTGACGACGATCTTGTCGCCGACTTTCAACCCGTCTGTGATGATACGAAGTCCATCGTCGGCAAGTGCGCCGAGCTTGACTTCACGGTAGGAGACCTTGTTTTCTTCGCCTACGACATACACAAATTTCTTGCTCTGGTCGGTGCCGATGGCGCGGTCAGTAATCAGCATGGCGTCGGCCTCGATAGCGCCGCCAAGACGGATACGGGCGAACAAGCCGGGAACGAGCACGTTGTCGGCGTTATCGAACACGGCGCGCACGCGGATGGTGCCGGACGTGGTGTTGAGGCGGTTATCGAAGGATTCGATATGGCCTTTATGCAGGCTTTCGGATTTGCCGGTCAGCGTCATCATCACCGGAATCTGGCTTACGTCCTTATGACCGGTAACACCGGCCTGCGCATAGGTGAGGAAGGATGCTTCGTCAATTTCAAAATCGGCATAGATGGGCGTATCCGTAACCACGGTGGTCAGCACCGGCGCGTTGCCACCTGCTTCGACGAGGTTGCCCACAGTGATTTCCGCGCGGCTTACCCGGCCAGCGATGGGTGCGCGGACGGTCGCATATTCAAGATTCAATTTTGCGCTGGCGAGTTCGGCGCGTGCCACTTCAGAATCGTTCTTGCGCTGGTCGAATTCATGCTGGGGAACGGCGCGTTCGGCCAGCAGCCTTTGGGCACGGCGTAATTCGCTTTCCGCTAACGATGCTCTGGCACTTGCGGATTTAAATACGGTTTCAAATGGGCGCGGGTCAATGGTAAAGAGTATATCGTCTTTGGCTACGATAGCGCCGTCTTCAAAATGCACCTTATCGATGACGCCGGATACGCGTGGGCGCACTTCCACCTGATTGACGGCGACAAGGCGACCTGAAAATTCCTGCCACTGCCTGACTTTACGGTTTACGACTTCCGCCACGCTCACCGGAGGCGGCCCACCCGCACCCCAGCCACCGCCCTGCGGCATGAAGGTGATGTAGGCATAGTAACCGGCGCCAGCCACCACGGCGAGAATCGCGAGTTTTCTTATTTTTATTGGAAGCGGCATTGCGTAGTCTCCTTGGTGCATCCCCGCAGGCATTTCAGTGGGGATGGTACGTATAGCGTAGTAACGGGAGTATACCCATTCAAAATCTGCATACTCTCTATCAAAAATGTGCAGGGCTCACAATAGCTGAATCGGGTTAATTGCCAGCTATAAACTGGGTTCCCGAGGCAGCTGTTGTGTTTTAGAGGAGGCATGGTATAGTGCATCGGTATATTTTGTATAGTAGGCAGTTTTACTATACTTAGTATACAAATAGATACTATTGGAGCGTCATATGCGAAAACCGGCTAAATTACAGGATTGCGTCGAGCCAAAAGACGATAAGCACGACTCGCTTAAGGAATGTCCTATTTTCCTTACGCTGAGCCTGATCGCTAATAAATGGTCGGTGCGCATACTCTATTACCTGCTGCATGCGGAGGAACGGACGCTGCGCTTCGGGAAGTTGCAGAAACAGCTCGGCACCATCACGCAGCGCGAGCTCACCAAGCATCTGCGCGAATTTGAAAAGGCCGGGATTGTCACACGCAAGGTGTTTCCGCAAGTGCCGCCGCGCGTGGAATACACGCTGACGGATACCGGCGAATCGCTGTGGAAACCTATTGAAGAACTTTCCCGCTGGGCCGAAAAGAACGGCGCCCTGATCCAGAAACGCTGCAAGAGCTTTGATCTGGCTGATAAGAAATAGCTCATCAGTATCTTCCGGCATACTCAGTATCTTACAACTGCCATCTATACTTTTTATACACGATGACCTATATGTCGTGGCCATAACTGCCTGTTCACCGCATCAAGGAGACACTTATGAAAAACGTATTTTCGATACTGGCTGTCGCTTCCGTGCTGGCTTTCGCCGCGCCTGCGTTTGCTGCCGCAGAAACCTACACGCTCGATCCCACCCATACCAATATTACCTGGCATGCCAACCATCTCGGGTTTTCAAACCCCTCCGGCAAGTTCGCCACGGTGGAAGGCACGCTGATACTTGACGAAGCCGCGCCGCAAAACAGCAGGGTGGATGTCACCGTTACTCCCGCCAGCATTGTGACCGGCATCGAGAAATTTGATACCCACCTAAGAAGCGCAGATTTCTTTGATGTGGATAAATTCCCGACCGCGACCTTTGTCAGCGATAAGGTGGAAGTGGCCGCCGATGGCAGGACCGCCAAGGTGCATGGCAAGCTGGCACTGCATGGCGTTACCAAGCCCGTAGTGCTCGATGTAACACTGAACAAGATCGCTCCCAATCCGATGTCGAACAAGAAAACCGCCGGTTTCAGCGCCACGACGACCATCAAGCGCTCTGAATTCGGTATGACTTACGGCGTACCCAATGTCAGCGATGATGTGAAAGTCAGCATCGAAGCCGAAGCCATCATCAAGGAATAGCTGATATTTTCCAATATCGGTTCTGATAGGGGCTTGACCGTTCAGGTTAAACTGTTATTTGGTTAACGGATTAACCATTGGAGGGGTATTAGCCATGATGAGCGTCATCAACAGCAAAACTGGCAAAACATTATCGTGCGTGATTGCATTTATGGTGGCATCTGGCGCGCAGGCGCAGGTCATTGCTCCCCGTTATACATTTGAGACACCGGTTGTCGAAGCAGCGGTAGAGGAAGCTCCTCCGGTTGTAGTGGAAGCCGCTCCCGCGCCCAAGCCGGTATGGGACAATGCGCCGGAAGCAAAGTTGGTTGCAATGATAGAGCCGGACGCTAAACCGAAACCGCCTGCCGTAAAAACCGTAAAACGCGCAGGTACAAAAGTTGCTCGCGCTCATGTGACTGTTTCTGCAAAAGCGGCACCCGTCGCGCCTGTCGCGCCCGTGGCAAAGGCTGCACCGGTGACTGCACCGGCGGATACGCATATTGCTACGAGCAATACAGCCGATCCTGTTGCGCTGGCCGCACAATCCCCAAGCGCCGGCCCCGCACCCGCCACTGCACCGGCACCCGCACCTGCGACAGCGGCAGCACAATAAGCCTGTAACTAATCCGTTGCATTAACTATAGCGCACGCCATATGCTGTTAGCCTGAATTTTTTTTAAGGCGCGTATGGCAATGGTGCGGCAAATGAATGCGGTGTATAGCGGGCTGGTAGTGGCTGCCGTGCTGCTTCTAAGCATTGCTTCCCCCGCAGTTTCCTATGAACAGAACGGTGAAAATAAATACATCACAGAGCTGCGTGCCAAAGCGGAAACAGGTGATGCCAAAGCGCAATACGAACTGGGCAATGCCTATTTTGTCGGGGTGGGCATCGTTAAAAATTACGGCGAATCCGTCAAATGGTTCCGCAAGGCAGCGGAGCAGGGCAATGCCAAAGCGGAATCCAGCCTCGGCACCATGTATTTTCAGGGACTGGGCGTTACCAAGGATAGTGCGGAAGCGGTGAAGTGGTGGCGTAAGGGCGCTGAGCAGCATAATCCCGATGCGCAGGTGCAGCTCGGTTTTGCCTATCTGCTGGGCGACGGCGTGCCGAAAAATCATGTGAATGCGTATATGTGGTTTAATCTGGCGGCTGCGAAAAACGACAAGCATGCCATCAAAGACCGCGATTCGGTCTCCCGTTACATGGCGGGATACCAGATTACCGAAGCGCAACGCCTGCAAAAAGAATGGATGCTGAAACATCCCGAGAAATAATAACCAGGGAGAAAAATAATGCAGTATCGTAAACTTGGTAACAGCGACCTCATGGTATCTGACATTGCGCTCGGTTCATGGCTGACCTATGGCGGCGGTGTTGAGCAGAAGCAGGCTATAGACTGCGTGCATAAAGCTCTTGAACTAGGGATTACGCTAATTGACACGTCCAATATTTATGGCCGCGGCGCTGCTGAAACGCTGCTCGGTGAAGCCTTGCAGGGCGTAAAGCGCGATTCCTACATACTGGCCACCAAACTTTTTTTCCCGATGACGGCCACCGATAAAGGCCTATCGCGCGCGCAGATTCAGAAGCAGCTGGATGCCTCGCTGCAACGATTACGCACCGATTACGTCGATCTCTACCAGTGCCACCGCTATGATCCGGAAACGCCGCTGGAAGAAACCATGACGGCGCTGACGGAGGCGGTTCGCTCCGGCAAGGTGCGCTATATCGGATTCAGTGAATGGCCGGTAGACAAGATTCAGGCGGCCATCAGCATGACGGGCGTAGAAAAATTCGTATCCAGTCAGCCGCAATATTCATTGTTGTGGCGGCAGCCGGAAAAGGCGGTGATTCCACTCTGCGCAAAGAACGGCATATCGCAGATTGTCTGGTCGCCGCTGGCGCAGGGCATTCTCACCGGCAAATACCGGCCCGGTGCGCCGCTGCCTGCCGGTTCGCGCGCACTCAGCCCAAGCATGGGCGGATTCTTTGATAAGGATTTATTGCAAGACCGCGTGCTAAGCGCGGTTCAAAACCTGGTGCCAATCGCAAAAGAAGCGGGTTTAACTTTGACGCAACTGGCGTTGGCATGGGTGCTGCGCGAGCAGAATGTGGCTTCAGCAATTATCGGAGCGACACGTGTGGAACAGGTGGTGGAAAATGCGGGTGCATCGGGTCATGTGTTGAACAAGGAGCAACTGGCCCGCATTGATACAATACTGGCCCCCGCCATGGCCGCATAAATACATTTTTCCGCTGTATATAACTTCGATAATGCTTGTCAATATATTGATATATATTAACTAAAATCCACAAAAAATAAACTGTGATTAATGTTTAATTAATGTTAATCTGTGGCATCTTAATAATGTGTCATAAATTGCTTTAAGGGGGATTAAGCATATGTCAGATGAAGCAACGCATAAAGCCACAGTCGGCAAAATTCAACGCCTTCAAAAAGGCATCCTGCTAGCCAAAGGTGAGGACGGCACTTCGCCGCTTTCCCGGGTTGCGCAGGTAATCGAACATCCTCCCGAAAATACTCCCCCTCTAAATCCAGACCTTATCGCGGCAGTAAGATTGCTGCAAAAACCTGTTGCCAGCGATACTACCGTAGCGGGCCTAGCATCATTTCATGATGCGCTTACCCGTGTGCTTTCTAAAAGTGAAGGCGCTGGAAGTGTTAAGGGGGTGACCACGGTCATCAAAGCGGAACGAAAAGAGCTGGGTACCGCTTTAGACCCACTCTATAATCTGCTGGGCGGTCAAGAAGTCACCGACGATAAGGTCGATCATGCGGTTTCAAGGGCTGCGGAGGTTGCCGAACGCCGGGCTCAGCGTTTGAGAGAAGCGGATACTGTGGACCTGGAAGCTGTGCGCGATGCCGCGCGGGAGAAAGAAGCCCGCAAGCGTGGCGGCATTGGTAGTGACGACGACGACGTAGAACCCAATGGGGCGGAAGCTTTACTCAATATTATGGGAAGGCGCGGCGCCAGTGGACGCAAGCCACAGGGACTTGAGTTTGAGATTCTTATTCCCGAAAAAGAAGTCAGACCCACCAAAAAACAAACCCAATCAAAGACGCCGCGTTTTGCACCCCCGAAACAGGATCAATATATGCTGGCTACCATTCCACCTTTTGAGCTGGCAGCGCTGGCAAAATTAGATGATGAACTGGGGGCTGAACTCAAGACACAGCGCGCTGAACTTGAAAAATATTATCAGCAAATGGCGGAATTCATCGAATTAAAAAAACTGACGGATGGAGCCGCACCGAATACGGATGCTCCTGCAGCACCCAATAGCCTGCTCCAGCAAGTGCAGGGTTTCATTGATGATGCAAAGCTGGCAAAAACCCCCACCCCGCTACAGACAAAAATTCTCGACAAGTATCAGGAATTAATGAGCCAGCCAGAATCTTCACCAGAGACTGCTTCAGCGCAATTGCCTCGCGAGATGGTTATCGCTATCGCCGTGGATCAGGCAAAGGGCGGGCGACCGGATAAACGCAACGCGGCGCAGAATGCGCTGCTGAAAATTACCCCGCAGGTAGAGGCTCTGGAGAAGCGCGCGAATTCTTACGAGAGGGTGGTGGAGGCGCTGAATATATTGACCGCTCCGGCGGAGACCCCCGATACGCCTAAAAAATTGACCATGAAAGAATTTGGTTTGGCCTATGCTGCCCTCGTTAAGCTGGACAATTACCCCACAGACTTGCAGACGAAGATGCGCGAGACCATGGGCCTCAAAAATATTGGCGATAAACAGAAGAGTGTCGCTACCACGATGATGGACGTGGTACGTAACGGTACGGGTATGAATGGCGACACATTCGTGAGAATGCCTTACGAGTTGCTCGAGGGAGCGCTGGAAGCCTTGCCGGGTGGTCCGCCAAAGGGATTCGCAACCCGGACGGTGCGCAGGGATCCTATTGTTTCTGGCATTGCATCGTAATTAACTGGCGCTTTCGGCACTGTAGCGGGCGATAAGCCCGGTGCGCACGGCGTGGCGGTATACGCGCGTGAAAAACCAGCACGCCAGCAGGATGTATAATACCGCAAGACCAATACCCCAGAGTAATGTTCCGTCCGCTACCGGCTGACCGGCCACGATGGCGCGCAGCCCTTCAAATACATAGGTGGGCGGTATGAGGAACGAGACGTATTGCATCCAGACCGGCAGCGTTGAAAGCGGATAGAATACGCAGGCAAAGGGCGAGAGCAGGGCGGGAATCGGCCAGACGAACCACTCCGCCGAAGGGCCTAGCCGGAGCATAAGGGCGCAGCCGAATATGCCGATGGCGATGCCGAACAGGAACAGCACCAGCAGGAACGGTATGATCAGCATGCCGTAGGCGAAGAAGGACAGCCCGAACACCGTCACCGCCAGCGCAAACATCACAAACAGCCCGACCATGCTGGAGGCAATGCTGGCCAGTACCAGCCCGGTGACATATTCGGTGATGGTCATGGGGGTGGCGAAGAGGTTGAGGAAATTGCGCGACCAGCTATCTTCCATGAAAGCCATGGTCGTACCCTGCATGACGCGCACCAGAAAACCCCATAACAGCACCGCGCCCAGTATCATTGGCACAAAATTGCTGCGTTGGCCGGTGAAGCTGTTGAGATATTGGGTGATGAATCCCCACAGCACGATGTCGATGGCTACCCAGACGAATAGCGGGATGATGCGGGTGAGGCTGCCGCGTATCAGATAATACTGGCGCAATGCTACGCCCAGAACACGGCTAACGACCATGATTTTCCTCCAGCGTTAGCGGTTCGCGGGCCACGGTGATGAAAAGTTCTTCCAGCGTTTCCTTGCCATATTCCTGCGGTAGGGTTCTGGGGTTGCCTTCCAGCAGGATTTTGCCTTTGGACATAAACAGCACACGGTCGCATACCGATTCCACTTCGTACATATTATGCGATGTCCAGAGTATGCCGCAGCGATGCTGCGTGGCCAGCTTGCGCACTATTTCGCGTATTTCCTGCGCTTTAGACGGATCGAGCGATGCCGTCGGTTCGTCGAGCAGCAGCAGCGTCGGCTGGTTGAGCATGGCTTTGGCAAGGCAGGCGCGGGTTTGTTCGCCGGATGACAGCACACCGCATTTGGTATTACGAAAGCGCTCAAGGTCGAACTGCGCAATCAGCACATCAATCCGTTTTGATAAATCTTTCACCGCGTACAGCATGCCGAAAAAACGCAGATTCTCCGCCACGGTCATATTGCCGGGCAGGGGAGCATAGACGGCGGAAAAATTGGTGCGCTCCAATGCCCGCGTGCGGTGCGTGGCTGTATTGATGCCGTCAATGGTGATGGCGCCGGAGGTCGGTGACAGTACGCTTAAGATCATATTGATGGTGGTGGTTTTCCCCGCGCCGTTCGGCCCGAGAAGCCCCACAATTTCGCCGATGCCCACGGAAAATGAAATGCCGTCCACCGCGACGGTGCTGCGGTAGGCTTTGCGTAAATCGGAGACGGATAATACTGAAGACATGCATCTACCATAAACAAACATGTTCAATATTGCTAAATCATTTTAGCGGCTATAGATTAGTCGCCTGCATTATAAATTATGGGGATGGGAATGATGATACGCTTCAAAGCCGGTGCAGCATGCATTGCCGCCTTGTTACTGGCCGGGTGCGCCAATATGAATATGGAGAAGGTGTCCACCGCCATTCCGCTTTTCCATAAGGCAACGCCGGAGTCATTCACGTCCCGCAGGCTGGATACGCTGGAAGTGAAGATGTGCATTGAAACCCATACCGGTTCGAAGATTACCACATGGCCGCTGAAGCAATGGACAGTAGACCAGCTGACGCTGGCGGCGTTCCATTATCATCCCGATATCAGCGCCACCGAGGCGTGGGCGCTGCGCAACCGCATCATGAATGCGCTGGTCGATTATTATGGTGCCAACCATCTGGTGACCCATCACCGGATGCAGAAAGACGTACTGAAAGCTGTTGTCGATATCTTTGAGCAGCGCAGTGTCGCCGGACAAGGGATGAACCTGAATGCCAGCCAGATGCTGATCCTGTACCAGCAGGCGCAGCTTGCCGAGAAAGACGCCATGGTGAAACAGGTGGAAGCGCAGGCGAAGCTCGCATCGGCCATGGGCGTGCCGCTGAGTGCTATCAGTTCGCTGTCCATCGCATGGCCGGAAATTTCCGTCACCGATAACGACGCCAAGCTGCTGACCGCCGAAGCGCGCGATCATGCGCTGGCGCATCATTCCCAACTTGCCGCAGTTCCCGCCGATACGGTGACCATCGAGCAGTTCAACGCATTGCAGGCGAAAATCATCGGTGATATCGAACTGGCGCAGGTGCGCTATAAGGCAGCGCGTGAAAAACTCAGAACCGGTGACAGTATGCTCTCGCTGGTCAGAGCCAAAACAGCCAATCTTCCCAATCAGGTGGGGGATGGGGATCTGTCACGGCTTCCCTCACTGCTGGCGCAATCGAATATCGACGTTACTGCCATTGGCCGTCTGGAAGCGCAGACGGAGTGGCTGAGAGCCAAAGTCGCGCTTGAGTATGCGCTGGAGGAGCCGCTATTCGGCACTCCCGCGAGTATGGGAATAGCGGAAGCGCAACCGGTGGCGGCGCAATGAGATCAGCGCCGGGAATTATTTTCCTGCTGATTCTGATGTTGGGATTCTTCCTGAGTCCTGACGTAATCGCTTCGGAAGGCCATCACCGCGGCGAAGCATCATCCCGCGTGAAGGACGGTGTGATTACCATCGATAAGGATATGTTTGCGCGTTCCGATATGGTGCTTTCCAAAGTGCTGAGTGTCGATGGTAAAATGGCACTCCCCTTTTCCGCCGTAGTATGGTGGGGAGGGAAGCCGTGGGTGTACACGCAGGTAGATGCAGAGGGTTATAAACGTCATGCAGTCACCATCCTGTCGAGTGCCCCCGAAGGATTGTATGAGGTTTCTGACTTGCCGGAGGATGCGTCCGTAGTCACGCGTGGTGCGCAGTTGTTGCTATCGGAAGAATTCAGCGGCGGCGCCGAAGAGGAGGAGCATCATTAAATGCTAACCGGTATTATCCATTTTTCATTGCGGTTCAGAAGTACGGTGCTCGCGCTGGCGATACTGGTGCTGATCTATGGCGGCTATACGCTTACCCGTGCGCAATACGATATTTTTCCGGAATTCCTACCGCCGCAGGTTACAGTGCAGACCGAAGCGCCCGGACTTACGCCTGAGCAGGTGGAAGCGCTGGTTACGATTCCGGTGGAGAGCGTTATTCACGGCGTGCCGGAAGTGGAATCGCTCCGCTCGCAATCGATTCAGGGACTGTCGGTCATTAAACTCACTTTCAAAGGCAACAGCGACATTTACCGCGCCCGGCAATTGGTGGCGGAACGGCTGGCTACGTTGGCGGGTAAACTGCCGCTGAACGTGCAACAGCCGGTGATGACACCGCTAACCTCGTCTACCAGTGTCGTCTATAGCTTCGGGCTTACCTCGGATAAGGTGTCGCAGATCGACCTGCGCACACAGGCAGACTGGATTATCAAGCCACGCTTACTGGCGGCGCCGGGCGTTACCCGCGTTTCCGTATTTGGCGGCGAAGTGCGCCAGATGCAGGTACAGCTATTGCTGGAAAGGCTGCGCTTTTTTAATCTGGGCATTCAGGAAGTGGTCGGCGTTGCACAGCGTGCGTCGGGCGTGCTCGGCGCGGGCTTTATCGACACACCGAACCAGCGTGTTCTGCTACAAGCGGAGGGGCAGGCCTTAACGCCGGAGCGGCTGGCGAATACCGTATTCATACGCGGTGTGGATGAAGCGGGGGAAGCGATTGACCTGAACATTGTGCTCGGCGAAGTGACGAACATAACCGAAGGCCCGCGCCCGCTTACCAGCATGGCATCGGTCATGGGCAAGAAGGGTGTGCTGCTGCTGATTTCATCGCAGTACGGCGCCAATACACTGGAAGTGAACCGCCATATTGAAGAGGCTATCGCCGAACTTAAGCCGGTGATGGAACGGCAGGGCATTACCTTATCTGAGCCGACCTTCCGACCGGCCAGCTTTATTGAAATCGCTCTCAGGAATCTTGCATCATCGCTTTTCTTTGGGGCAGTGATGGTGGTGGCGGTACTATTCTTTTTCCTGCGCCATCCCCGCAGCGCTATTATTAGCGCCACGGCCATCCCTATCTCGCTGGTGACGGCGGCGGCGGTGCTGCATCATTTCGGATTCAGCCTGAATACCATGACGCTGGGCGGGCTTGCCATTGCCATTGGAGGCGTGGTGGATGATGCGGTGATCGATGTGGAAAATATTATGCGGCGCTTGCGGGAAAATCGCCTGAACGGCCAGCCGCGTTCCCGTTTTTCTGTCATTAAAGAAGCCACACTCGAGGTGCGTATACCGGTGGTGTTTGCCAGTATTGCTGTCATTTTGGTATTTATGCCGCTGATGACCATGACTGGCATGAGCGGACGCCTGTTTGGCCCGCTGGGGTTTGCCCATAGCATTGCCATACTGATGTCGTTGCTTACCGCGCTGACCGTTACGCCTGCGCTGTGCATGATGTTCCTGAAAGAAGCCGATGCGCCCGCGCAGGAACCTCGCGTGGTGCAGCGGCTGAAAACGGCGTACCTGAAAAAACTGGAGCGTATTGAGCGCGCACCGAAGCCGCTGCTGTTCGGCGTGCTGGCGCTGACGGTGGTCAGTCTGTTCATGATTCCTTCCATGCACAGCGAATCGCTGCCGGAATTGCGTGAAGGGCATTTTATCCTGCATATGTATGCGATTCCCGGCACGTCGCTGGAAGAATCCATCCGCATCGGCAACGAGGCAAGCAAGGCGCTGCTGAAACTGCCCTATATACGTTCGGTAAGCCAGCATGCAGGCCGCGCCGAACAGGCCGATGAAACGCTGGGAACCAATGTCAGCGAGTATGATATAGCGCTGCATCCTCTTTCCGGCGCGGAGATGGAAAAGGCGGACCATGCTATCGAGGAAGTGCTGGAAGGTTTCCCCGGCGTCCATTTTGACGTCGATACGTTTATTACGGAGCGCGTGGAAGAAACTATCTCCGGCCATATCGCAAGCGTAGCGCTGAATATGTATGGGCCGGAGCTGGATGCGCTGGATAAGACCGCGAGCGAGATGATGGCGCTGCTAAAAACCATGCCTGAGGCAACCAATGTGCTGCTGCAATCGCCTCCGGGCACGCCGCAACTATCGATACGCCTTCGTGAGAAAGACCTGAACTACTGGGGCTTTAATACCACCACCGTCATGAATGTCGTGCGTATCGCTTATGAGGGAGTGATTGTGGGGCAGCTCTACGAAGAAAACATGACGACCGATCTGGCCGTGGTGCTGGAGCCGCGCTACCGCCATAACCTTGCTGAGGTAAAGGATTTGCCGTTACGCAGCCCCGCAGGTTCGTATGTGAAGCTGGAACAGCTTGCCGACGTAACCCAGTCGGCGGGCCGTTATGCCGTTCTTAGGGACGGCGGAAGGCGCGTGCAGACGATTACGCTGGATGTCAAAGGGCGCGACGATCTTCGCTTTATCAATGATTTGAAGAAAGCGATTGCCGAAAAAATTATTCTACCGGCGGGTACGTATGTCAGCTTCAGCGGTACGGCAGTTGAGCAGTCGCAGTCGCGCAATGATCTGCTGGTGCATGCGCTGCTCACCGGCCTTGGCATACTGGTGCTGCTTTCCATCGTGATGCGTGGCAGTAATAATCTGGTGCTGGTGATGGCCAATATGCCGTTTGCGCTGGTCGGTGGAATCTGGGCCGTGATGATGACCGGTGGCGTGTTATCGCTCGGCGCGATGGTCGGGTTTGTAACGCTGTTCGGCATTACCCTGCGTAACTCCGTGATGCTGATGGCACATTATGATTACCTGGTGCGGCATGAAGGCGCGCGCTGGAACATGGGCACGGTTATGCGCGGTTCCTCCGAGCGTCTGCTGCCTATCGTGATGACGGCGCTGGTGACGGCGCTTGGGTTGCTGCCGCTGGCGCTGGGAAGCGGCGAACCGGGACGGGAACTGGAAGGGCCGATGGCGGTGGTAATTCTCGGCGGGCTGGTAACGTCAACGCTTCTGAATCTACTGGTGCTGCCATGCCTCGCGCTGCGCTATGGAAGCTTCGGTGAAGCGGACAACGAAGCCTAGCATTTATAGCAATAGAGAATGATTCTTGGTGCGCGTAGCAGGTTCACATATTGTATGCCGGATTTGGCGCGCGCTGGCGGAACCTTCAGTTCTTTTATTTCGTTCATAATCGCACTCAGGTAGATATTGGGATCCCGGGGAAGCTGCATGGGCCCTGTTCTCAGTATGGGGAGGTAGAAGGTTACCATATAGACGGCTTTGGGGTAGTTGGCCTCAACCTTGCTGACCTCAGTGCGGACGTTCTTTTCTGAAAATTCTGCCTGACGCATCGACTCGTAAGGTGATAAATGGAAAGGGATTTCCAGTATCTGCTTTGGTTTTATGCGTGTTTTGCCTTCGATGATCATCGGCGGTGCGGGCGGGGGCTTGGGATCAGTGGTCGGCGCGGTAATATCTGTCGGGTCGTCCTTGTGACTGTCCACATAGGGGATGGCATAGGCAGCCGAGAGTGACTGCAACGCAATGCACAGTACGATAAGCCAGCGAAACAGTATAGTATGAGCCATATGAACCTTGGCCTTCAAGGTATCATGTTCTTCAACTGGCTGCCAGCATGACCTTTTTGGGAGGGTGCTTTTCCTCAAACTTTTCGAACTTCTTTTCACGCCGCTCAGCCGCTTCCAGAAAGCCTTCGAGGTAGCGGACGAGGCTTTCCACTTTGTAGCGGCCTATATAATAATCATCCTCGTGCAGGCCTTCCATGATATTCTGATGCGCAGTGGCTAATGGCAACTGCGTTTTGGGAACGTGTTCCAGTACGATGGCGTAATCCGCCTCAAGCTGATCGAGCAACTGATTCTGGGGTCCGCTCAGCTTGTCGGCGTAGTCGGTGCGGATACGCTTAATATGCTCTACTTCCTGTCTGCCGACATCGAGATAAGTGTCAAACATGGTATCGAGCGCACGAAACGTCACAATCGCGTCCTGTTGTTCTACGGATACGCCGCCGCCTTTGAGCAGTTTGGCGCGTACTTTTGCCTCATCATCGGCATCGCTCAACTTGTTGCGGAAGGGACGGATGGATCTGCCGAGGCTTTTACCGTTATCGTCGGCATAGGTGGCGCTGGCTCCCACCATACTGCGGGCTATGCCTGCGGCATTATCGATGCGAGCGCCAAGCTCTACGTTCAACGGCGTGTCGCTGCTTAAAATGGTGGATTCATCAATACTGCCCATCCGTTCAAACGCACCTTTTAAAGGCTCCTTGTTCGGCATAGTCTCTATGGCCTGTTCGGCAGCACGGAATAATTCTCGGCTCGGCACTTTATAGGCTTTGGCAATCTCCGCGTCCGGAAAGCGTTTCTTGAGCATTTCCGCTGTTTCACGCAGGCCGGGCAGGGCTTCCTGACATTTCTTGATAATTTTTTTGTTGGATTCATGGGCGGCAGGCATGGCGTCAATGCGCATGGGGCTGGCATGCATTTCATCATAGAGGTCGATGACGCTCGGCTCTGTTTTGCCGTTATCCGTCGTATAACCGCACATACTGCTGATTGTATTCATGCCGGCTTTATTCAGCCTGTATTGGGCCAGCTGGAGAGTCAGAGCGGCTGCTTCTTCCACTTCATTGGAAGAAGGATTGCGTGTGTCACCGCTGAGATACGTGCGCATTGCATCATAATCTGCGTCGATATAGTCCCGCATCAGCAGGTCGCGCACCTTTTTCTTTACTTCGGTATGGCTGGCATCCGCCATAGCCTCATCCAGTTTATATTCGGTGACGATTGCCTCAGCACGTTCGGTTGCAGCAGCACGTGATCCGGATTTAGCTCTCAGTTCTTTGAGTTCTTTGTGAAATTCTATGGCAAGGGGTAGGCCGATTTCAAACTGTTCTACCAGTGTGAATGCACTGCCTTCTGTGGTTGCCAGCGCAAATTCGGCGTCAGTGGGGTTCATGCCCTCATCGGCAAATAAGCGCAGACCCATGCCCGCTTTAGCGTCGTGTACCAGCATATCGCGCAGCAGAATCATGTCCGCTTGTTCACGCGGCGTGATCGACAGGATGTTATTGATATCGCCAAACGCTTCTATGCCCTGCCGCAGATTGGTGCGTGCGCTTTGACGTTTCATCGCTTCGGCCTGGCCCGGTCGGAAGAGACCAGCTGTGAAGGTAGTTTTTTTCATGATTATCCTGCCTGATTTTATTAAAATAAATTAACATCCCGCCGGTAAGGCGGCAAGGGCAAACTAGCTACCAGTATAGCGCTGGAAATTTGAGAAACCATTAACGTAAAAATATTATTATAATCAAAATGTTAAAGACATAAAAAAACCCGCACAAGGCGGGTGTTTTTTATGGCGGGCGGAGACCAGCCTAACAATGGCTTGCATCCTTCAGTGAGAGCCAGTCTCATGTTTTTAATATAAAAATCTACTCACATTTCTACTCGTGTATGGACTGGCTTCAGGTGGAAACTACTGGACTTTATTAACCTAAAGCTAGGCCAATTGATAGCGGGGAAGGACACACCTCTATTTTACACAACATATAATATATAAAACAATAAGTTATATTTATATATCTTGTCCGCCCCTCATAGTTAATTTTTTAACGATTTGATAGCAAAAATCCAGTATAGTAGCGGTATATAAGCAGGAGAGATAATCATGGATTGGCGCAATCTTTTCAAGAGCAAAATAGCAGACGATGCGGAACCGACCGCGGGAGCACCAGCAGCGGAAGCCCCCTCCGGAACAGCGATTGTCTGGCCACCATCTACTGCCGCATGTGAAGAAATTAAAAGACTCGTCCACCAAAAGGTACGCGCCGCGGAATTACGTGCCTCAGAGCGTTCAACCTTGGGCATGCTCAGCGCAGGCGAAGATGTACGAAATAGGGCCATTGCCGAATTAACCAAGCTGGAAAACCGTGAAGCCGCAGCCCTTGCCGAGTTGATACGATCTGTTACACATTCCGCACCCTTAGAAATCAAGCACAATGATGGCGACACCTATACCGCCACACTTAAAGCCGCCAAAGGCAGCGGCTTCGAATGCGGCACGGGCCAGCAAGCCATCTATGATAAACTAGGTGCCGAAATAGCTGCCAACACCAGCGATGTAGTCGAATTTATCACCAGCCATCTCGCCATATCTGGCTCTGTCCAAACCATAAACAGAACCAAAAATATAGCTACCTCCACCATGGTAGGTGGTAAAATGAATCGGACCATCTTTACCGATATCATCTTCATCATCGACCGAGATAAACTCAACAGCTACAGCGAAAAAATTGCCGCCACCCAATTAAACCAAGCGATTGTTTCCCTTGACGCGACTGACTTTGAAGTGCGCCCGCGCGGCAAAGACCGTAAATTCGCCATCGATATCCGCGGCAATGACCCCACAATCCGTAGAAAAATCACAGAAAAACTGGAAGAGCTCGGCGTACCACATAATAGTGAATTACATTTTGGGCGGGCCAACGAACACGGTCCTCTTCCCTTCGACGCAGCACAAGGCGACATACGCTATATACGCATCCTAATGCCAGAAAAATTTGGTGAACAAATCGACATGCTCAAAGATCTGGCCACACTAAACATCGAAATTGATAAACGGCAAGATCTGTCCGGCTTGAATCGCCGCATAGGCACGGACAGCGACATGCCGCCCACAAGTCGTTAACTTACTGGTTTAAGTTCAAACACTAACTCTAAAACTGGACCAATTATAGGGGGCTGGACAGTTTGCGCTTGTAACAATTAAAATACAGACGTAATCAGTTACGCGCTTGCTGTGCATCGGGGTCGCGCACGGCGTCCCGTTCGGCGGCAAGGTCAGCACGTGTCGGCTGAACACGTTGGATAGCAGAATGTTTTTTCGACGCCGATTCAATTGCCTTTTCCAGCGCAATGCGCGCATAGTGCGGTGAGAAGCGCAGGCGCGGCTTTTCTCTCTCTATTTGATCGGGCGAATCTTCCTTACGAGTCGTCGGGTGATAGGCGGCTTCAAGGTTGTCGCTTACGGATTGCTGGATGGCGGCAATAAAGGGCGCAATAGCATCCGCCTGTGATTCTGGTACGGTGAAGTGGCGCACGATTTTGCTGTGATCCCTTCCCGATTCACGCATGGATTCATATACATCATGTTTCTTGCCACGTGTCATTTCAAGACTGAAGCGGATATTGCCCTGCCCATCGGGCGTACGTTCGCGTTCGATAATGGCAATATCCTGTTCATAGAGCGCACGTATTCTGCCCTGCATGCGGCGCAATCGTGGAAGATCAACCAGTGTTGGGTCGGCGGCAAGTTCCGCTGATGATGCCTTGCGCAGCCTGTTCGGATTTTCAGGGTCGATGGCAAAATTGACGCCATCCAGATTTCTTGCTATCTCTTCAACGATTTCACGCGCTCGCGTCCTTGCGACGACAGGATCATTGATATGCGTATTAATTTCTGCATTGCCTTCCTGCAAGGGCTTACCATCAATGACGAATTGAATCGGCTGCACCCAGCTGTTATCCACCATGCCGCCCTGACGCATAGGAGGAATGTGTAGCCAGCTATTTCCAGTGGCGCTGTTAATTTTTATTTCGGGCGGGAAGTCCTTGCCAATGGCCTGAGATTCCGGATACACCCATTCCCCCGCAAAGCGTTCTATCTCATTACGCAGGTAATCGGTGATATTCTGCTTGGTAACCGGCAACAATGGACCGGCGTTTTCTGCATTATATATACGGTGCTGTTCTTCGATAAGCTCAACCACACGCCCGGCACGACGGTTTGCTTCATCCAGATTGTCCGTCGTATTTGCCAGCCCAAGATTGATGCTCATATCCGAGCGAGCGCGGCCATCCCCGGCAGGGAAGCTGAGCTGCACATAATACGAACCGTGTTTGGGCTGTGTGCGATGGGTCGGCGTGACGTTGGGAATACGCTCATACATCTGAGGATCCACATGCTGGCCATTGCACGGCTCGACGTAATTGACAAGCCCATCCATCGCAAGCGCTTCGCCCTGCACCCGCCTGAACACAGCCAGCGCCTCATTGATATCCGTACGCTCCGTATCCAGATAAAGCGGGATAGCACTGCGGCCATCTTTATCCGACAGGGTGATTACAATCATATGCTCGCCATTCTGTCGCAGGTGCATGCGGATAAAATTGTAACGCTCCGCATGATCCAGAATGTAATCTTCCATTCTGCGAACCAGTTCTTCTATTGATACAGGCCCTTTGGGCTGTTCATCGCTGGCCGGTTTATCCTTCTGGACTTCAGACTGGTTATCGTCTGGCTTTACGTCGCCCGCTTTGGGCTCAGGAGGTGGTTGCACTTCGTCTTCTATGAGCGGAACCGGAATTAAAGGCGCGGCCACAACGGGAATAATAACCTCTGGAGGAATGACCAGTGGTGGAGCGGGAGGTGGAGTCACTACTTCCGGCTCTGGCGGTGGTTCAGGCGGCACCAACTTCTGCCTAAATTGCTCCAGTAATCCTGGTGGCAGTTGAACACCCGCCCCCTGCAGCGCCTCCATTGCGATGACACCGCGACGATGAAGCAGGCGCGCACGCTGATTTTCACTAGGTTCGTTTTTGCGTTCCGCAGGGAACAGCTTGGTGTAAATGGAGTGCTGTTCCTGTACCTGACTATGCGTTCCAATTGCAGCGGTAATCAGAACGGGCGCCTGCATTAATGCTTCCACCAGCCTTTGCTGCGCTTCCTGATTCACTTTATAGACAGGAGAATCATCGGCAGGTAACGTCAGCACATCCTGCAAGGCACGGGCGACTCTCTCCCGATTATTATCGTTAAATCCAACGCCCTGATTCTTGCCGCATAGCGTATCAACTATGCGCATGACAGAATGCCGGTCATCCAGAAACAACGCATCACCAATTTGCCGGTGTGGTGCAAAATTGCGATTCAGATTAGCCTTGATTGGTTCTATTTCGCGCTTCACTATATCACGGAAACGAAGTGCAAAGCAGCGTTCGGCAGGTTTGTTAGGAAGTTCTCGCCTTGCATCACCTTTTGCCAGCACACTCATTGCCGTGCCTGCAAACATATAGGGAATGATTTTCACTGCTTCTTCAGCCAGTTTCTGTTGCCTGAGCACTTCCTGTTGGGCGCGAAGCTGTTCCGCCTTTTGTGCAGCAGTAACTCGTTCTTCATCTGCTTTCTGTTGTGCCTCCAGCGCTCTTTGTCTTTCCGTTTCAACAGCAGCCTCTTGTTTGGCAGCGTACTCCTCAGGAGACATTACGGCTTCTACATAAGCGGCGCTCATTTCCCTTATGGCACTTTCCAGCCTTTCATTCTGTCTGGGATTAAACTTATTCTCTATGGCTAATCTACGGGCGGTCTCGACAATGGCAGCCTCCAGAAAATATTGCTCGGAGGGCATATCGATTCTGTATTGCTTCCACTGACAGGAAATGGGGTTGCTGTTCAATTCATGCAGTTGCCTGCTGCCAGCCATGAAGTCGCCCAATAAAAAACGGTCTTTGTTAAAAAACCGAAAAGGCGTTTTAAATTTCTGCTCCATGAGATGGATGCCTCTTTCAATTTCAGGCCCCACCTGGATAAAGCCCGCACCCATTTTCTGCTCTGTCATCACAGGCAATGCATGCCCCATCTGCCTGAAAATAGTTGTCCCAATCTCAGCCACAACATCAAGCGCTTTATAATCCTTCTCTACTTCCGCCAGCGGAGTCTTTTGCCCAGCCGTAATAGTTACGGGCATCGCTCTAAGCCGAGACGCTGTATATTTATTGTTAGGGTTATCAAGGTCTGTATCTATCGTAAAGCTACTGTCATAATCCCTGTTGATGGCCTCGTTCAGCTTCTCAGCCGCTATGGCGGGTGCATTAAAGGTGAGTAGCGATAAACGATGCCGGGTGTTAAATTCGAAATCGCTAATACTAGCCTGCGCTGCCTCCTGCACTTTCCTCAGTGCACCAAAGAAACGTTGTTGGCGTACAGAGAGCTTATCGCTGACGACGTAACTCATCTCGACTTTTTTATGGCCATCGGTAACAGCGACCCTTTGTTTAATCAGAGTATCGAGCCTATCTGCTGGCGGTTGCTGGAAGAATGAACTTGTAGAAATCTGGAAGGGCCTTATAGCGTCCTCATGAAAGAGAGTGCCTGTGGCAGAATTATACCCCTGCCTTCTGAGCTCCTCTTGCGTTGTAGCCATTATAACTATGTTATCGTTAATCATATTACAGTCCTGATCCAGTCCCGGCCTTTTATCAGGGGTAAGTTGCTTTTCTTCCGCAAGATTTTTGACTGTGGTGATGAGCGCGTTGCGTATAACACTGGCAGTATTGCCTGTTTCCATTTTGAATTGGGGTATACTATCCCAGCGGCTATATTTTCCCTGATCGTTTACAATGGCACCATTGGACGCAATGGTCTGCAGCAGGTTGGTATAAGTAGCATCCTTCTTTGGCATGGCCTCATTTGCCCCAACCTGCCCCTGGGCCGTTTTCTCGAACCTGCTTATAATTTTTTTCTGTTCTTCATTAAGCATGGATACGGGCAAATCCTGAAACCTGCCAATCTCCAGATTCAATGCATTCGCCTGCGAAGTCGTGATACTCGCGGTATGCTCTGCTGCTATCGCTACCAAGTACATTGCATCTTCGGCAGAAGTGGGAGGAACCTGCAAACGCACTTCCATCTGCGCTTCCGGGGTCAGAAATTTCCCAAGGCTTGGTTCCATTGCAAGAACCAGTTGTGCAGCTTCTAAATTTTGCACATGAGGTTTAGAAACAGGATTTTCCATCATCGCTTTGACGACGTGCAACTGGGCAGAACTAGCAACGGCATCACAGTTGCGCAACAACTGACAACGAAACGCTACATCGAATTCATCAGGTGTGACGCCAAGCGTTGTGATAGCTCGGTTGATCGCACTAAATACTCTGCGCTGCTCGTGGGAAGAGCTTTGTGGAATTATGTATTGTGTCATAGCCTGCTTTATCCAATGGGTTCATGATATTAACACAAACACTTTTTGCGCTAGATTAAGATATTGTTACAATTTATATTATTATTTATCAATGGATTGTATTGATTCCAACATCATTTCAAAGGGCGCCTAATCCCATACTACGAGATTAATTCTGGACCAATTATTTAGGGGGGCAGGACAGAACTTACACCATCGCGCAAGTGAAAGAAGCTTTGGCGCAGGTGAACGTAGCCGTGCGCGTATAATTATACGTCTTGTAGTCTTGATTTTTGGGGCACATGTGTGCGCAGGTTGGCGTTTTCATCCTTGGCAAGATTAGCTTTCATCCTGTCATAAATTTCGACCAGTGAG
>Ga0163144_10003629_pt1 | contig 35105 bp, 37 predicted proteins | sample OliLak19BULKMAT1_FD_123175 | JGI IMG/M metagenome (GOLD analysis project Ga0163144, IMG submission 123175) | Freshwater microbial mat bacterial communities from Lake Vanda, McMurdo Dry Valleys, Antarctica - Oligotrophic Lake LV.19.BULKMAT1 | ecosystem: Environmental > Aquatic > Freshwater >...
ATTTTGATCGCCATCAGAGGAGAATCCTGATCGCCATCGAAGAGAATGGTCCTGATCGCAATCAGGAGAATCTTGATCGCGATCAGAAGAGAATCGTGATCGCAATGGAAGAGAATACGCAGTGACAGTGCAGGAGATCACCCGAATTTGCCGATCCGATGCTGCTTTTCTTATGAAGGCTCGCGCCGCCGCGATGGCTTCGTCGACGTCTTCAACGTCGCCCCTGGTCCTAAATAGGCAAACAACTGCTCAAGAAACGCGGGATCTTTGCCTCCCGTCGGCTCCAGCCGACCGGATGGGGCTTCGGTGAACACACGCAAACGGATAGATTTCCGGTTCGTGAGATGACTCATCTCCTGAATGGCAACGCCAAGAAGGAATTCGAATCGCCGAAGCCGGATCCGTAAAGTTCCGCGCCTAATTGCAGCAGGCGTACGATTTCCAGGAGCTTGATGAAGTACGGTCGGGAGACGTTGAGCAAATCGGCGGCGGCCTGGGTGGTGAGTTCTTCCTCTGTCACGAGGCAGACAGGCTTACCTGCGCTCAAGTCGTCGATCAGGTGCTTGAACGCGCGGTAGAGCGAGGGTTGAAGCGTCAACTGCTGATCGGAACCAACAAGGGACGTGGATCCCCCGGAGGCTGCCAACAAGGCGCTAAGTTTCTAGGCTCTCGCCTCGAACAGATTTGCGGGTTCATAGCTCAAGCATCCGCTAGATTGACAGTGTTTGTGTACCTTACCGGTTCGACTTCGCTTTGGCGCGCTCGACCATGGCAGCGACATCGGCGAGGAGCTGCTTGGCGTCGTAGACGATGCCGTCTTTGATGGTGTACTTGACTCCACCGACGCGCTCGGGCATGTTCGTCTTGTCATTGAGGCGCAGGTGTCCGGTGCCGTAGAGGATTTTGAAATTCTCCACCGGATTCTGATCCGTGACAACTAAATCAGCGAGCATCCCTGGACGAACGATGCCGAACTCGATCGGCTTGCCCAGAGGCTTGTAGAGCGTTTCCGCACCATGCAGGGTCGCTGCCCGGACCACTTCCAAGGGATGGAATCCCGCCTCTTGTAGAAGCTCAAGCTCTTCGATATAGGCGAAGCCGTAGGTCTTGTAAATGAAGCCGGAATCGGAACCGGTGGTGACGCGTCCGCCGCGGTTCTTGTAGTCGTTCACGAAGCTCATCCAGACGCGATAGAAGTTCTTCCACTCGATTTCGTCGGTCGTCGTCCAGTTGAACCAATAGCTGCCGTGCGCCTCGCGGCTGGGCTGGTAGAAATCCCACAATGTCGGCAAGGTATAGCGCTGATGCCACTCGCCCATGCGTGCGCGCATGACATCGCGCGAGGCGGAGTAGATGGTGAACGTGGGATCGAGCGTGACATCGTGCTGGCGGAACTCGTCGAGTAGCGCTTCCCACTCTTTGCTGCCGCGCGGGTGGATCTGGTTCCACAGTCGCGCCACCTGGCCGAAGCGATGTTGCTCGTTGTTGTAATTCTGATCGACGGGATAACGCTGGATGGTGGTGTCTTTGAGCAGCGATTCGAAGAGGCCGTAGAAGTGGGTGACGGTGCCGAGTCCGAGGCGGACGGCATCGCGGGCGTTCATGCGGGCGACTCCCATCTGATCGAGGTGGGCCGTGGTTCCGAGGTTGAGTTTTTTGGCTTCGTCGATGAGGGCGGCCATAATTTCGGGATCCTGGGAGCCGAGTTTGACGCCGTCGATGCCCTTGGACTTGGCCCAGCGGACCCATTCGCGCGCGGTTTCAGGTGTTTGGATTTGGTTGGGTTTCGAGCCTTCGCCCGTGAAAGGGCGCTGATAGTTGAAATAACGCGGAGCGACGATTTTGTTTTGAGCGGAGCGGATTTTTTCGTTGGCGGCGAAGGTGTAGGATCCGGCGGGGACGCCGCGGACGGTGGTGACGCCGTGGGCCATCCAGAGTTTGTGAACGTATTCAGCTTCGGGGGCTTTGGGTTCGCCTCCGGTATGGACGTGGAGATCGACGAAGCCGGGGAGAACGAATAAGCCTGTTCCATCGATTTCGTGGACGCCTTTTTCGGGACGGTTGCGCGGGGAGATGGGGATGCTGGGATAGCCGACGGAGCGGACGTCGATGATTTTGTTGTTTTCGATGACGATGTCGACGGGTCCGCGGGGAGGGGCTCCGGTGCCGTCGATGACGGTGCAGGCGCGGATGACGAGACGGGTGAAGGGTCCGAGGCCTTCGTTGGGTTTGCGGTCCGGGGATGGGGTGAGGAGGGTTTGTTGGGCGAGGAGGGGGAGGAACCAGACTGTCAGCATCAGCAAGATGCATATCGTGACCCAAGGAATACGTGTCATCGAACGGGCTCGACTGGGCTGACTCGATTCGCTTTCACAGCTAGGTTCATTGACACTCATCTGGATTTCTTTACGCTACTCGATGAAGTCTTGGTGCAGAATCGCGGGCGGATTCATAAGTCCGCCCGCAGCCCCTCGGTCCCTAGGAGGCGGACCTCTTCTGCATAGAAATATTGGACCGGTCGGTCACAACGTAACGGAAGCATGGGTTGTCTTCCGTAGGACTGCGAGCATTGCCTGGACTGGGACTCAGGGTGCTGACAGGGACAGCTTTTTCTGGAATCGACTCCGACCAGAAGGCTTCGATACTGTCGCCCAGGATATTCTCAATCGCAGCCGCCGGGGGCACCATCGCGGTGATGTACTGGAAGCCTGGTTTGCCTAGGGCGATCCGAATGTGCCGCAGATGGCTGTCGTGATTCGGATTTGGCTCGGCGAAGGTAGGCTCCTCCGAATGGAACGCCATCTTGAAGGATCCGCCCTCGGCGGTCACCACCTTCCGAAAGCCACCGGGTCCAGTCACGATAACGGACGTGACACCGCTATACGATAAAACATGCGCGGTCGGTAATTTGTCGGGGTTGTTGGGTGAGCCCTTGAAAAAGTCCTTTCCAGACATTTTCTGGCAGAATCGAACACCTGTAATGTGTTGCGGCGGTGGCAACGAGACAACGACGTGGGAGTGTTTAATCGCAGTTTCTTTCGCAAACAACACATTCTCGGCGGCTGAAAACTCTGCCCTCCCGGTGCCTGCGGATGCGACCTCCACCAGATAGTCACCTTTGAGTGTTTCAAAGGCTTCCCAATCGCTGGATGGGTAGAAACGGTAAGCGTGCTCCATTCCGGCACCCACTTCCGCAGGGGTCTCAGGCATCTTGGCAGACACCGCCTCATCTCGATCGTCGAACACCATCATCCCGTGAAAAACGATATGCAGATTCATTTACTTCTCCTTGAATAGACTCAGACAAGTCGATATACCTGGAACGCAGCCCACCAGTAGGGGTGGCTTGTCTTTGGCTGTGTTCCAAACTCTGCGTTCACACCTTGGGTGGCGGCTGAAGGGCTTGCCCCTGCCGCCAGCTTTCGATAGAACGAATTCGTCCAATTGGCGGATGCGGCAGCATCAATGTTCCACAAGGCCGCAACGACAGCACCAGCGCTACGGAGGAGGAATGCTTCCGCGAGGTGTTGAGGTTCACTCGTCTGTGCTTCTTCATAACGAGCGGTTGAACAAGCGGTGAACACCGCGAGGCGCAAGTGTTTCAGCGGAGGACCGTCGGCTGAGGGAAGCCAGATGCCTTCTGGGTACTTGTCCGATGGAGCCAACAGCAAGCCAACTCCGTCGGGTGTGGGATAACCATGCCCCGTGAATTGCAGCAGATGAGTGCTGGTCAGTGCTCGGTCCAAACGCTCTCCCGTTGCATCAAGACCCTCAATCGAGCGCCAGACAACGGATTGAGACCCGACAACGGATAACGAATTCTCAAAAGCATCAAGCGTCCCAAACTGGCGCGTAAAGCGCGGCGCAATCCGATTTGCAGTGACAAGCAATGCCGGTCCTGAAGTGTGCTCGCTGGAAGGAGGGGTTTCTGAAACCCATGGAGTAACACTTACGCTTGAACCGGTCAGCGGAGATAGCATGGTCCACGGGATGCGCGCCATCTCCAGATCCGGTTGCACGAGGATTTCGCGTCCCTGAAATCCTGCGAGCAACTGACTATGCATCCAGCGCAACTCACCCTCTAAGCTTGCGATTGGAGAGTTTCGTTCAGATGCCAAAACAGCGATTTTCCGGGATCTTTGGTAGATCTCGGATGATCGGGACGGAAGCCACTGAAACGCGACTCCTGATGCGTCCACGCGCCATCTCCCCATCTTTCCCCGATAGTCGAAAAACGTGAACATCGAAGTTCCACGACTCATTCCTTTGACACGGATCAATCCTGGGTGGTGAGTCTGTTCCAACCTAGCAGAGGAAATGGCAGTTGCAGGCAAAGACAGAAACCTCTGCCAGATGGCAAGGGCGCGCTCAGGTTCCCTGGCGTCGAGATACGCTGCGACAAGCGTGCGCCAAGCCTGCGCCGTCTCCCTTTGCCATCCAAGGCGGGCGCTTGTGTGCAAGGATGTGGCCGATATGGTGGCGAATCGGACCGCCTCGGTCAGATCTCTCAACGCCTCCGTTGAAAGGCTTCCGGCTTCCAGCAGTAATTCTGCCCGAGTCCGGAAGTATCGGAGGCGCATAAACGGCTCGTCGTGGCGACGCATCTGTTCTAACCAGTTATCCAGCGTGTGCGGATCACGAAGCGCGTCGGCCCGGCTAATTTCGAGCAGCATCCTGTATGTTTGAGTGAAATCGCTAGCAGGCATTCGAGAGATCGCTCGGTCGGCAGCCTCAAAGTGGCGTGCCGCTTGTTGTGCTTCGCCAGACTTTACCAGCCATTCGGCCGCCCTGACTGAACCGGCAGCCATTTGCGGCGCATAGTCTGCTGGAGAGCAGATCTCTACGGCGGTTCTTACGGGAGGGTAGGCGGCGTGGGAGCGGCCGGTTGCCTGCGCGACCCGCATCGAATCGAATAGAAAGTGGTAAGCCCGCATGGCATCCGCCGGCTCGCGCCAGTATTCCGCCATCCCGTGCACAATTGTCTCCATGGCATGCTTGTAGTCACCTCTCCGAATGTAGGCCGATCCGAGAAAATTCAAAGACCGCAAATGCAGGTTTCCAAATCCAGCTCTGCTTGCAAGTCCGACAGCGTGCTCCGTATCGGAGATGTTGGCCGCCTGCTCTCCGAGAAACGCATGATGGCTTGATCGCTCGAGGAGCAACTGAACGGCAAACCAGCGGTACCCCGCGAGTTCAGCCATCCGCACTGCTTCGTTGATCGAAACCGATGGCCAAGGCTTCCCCTCCGTAGCGTGTGTTTGCCAGTAGGCGTATTCAAAGGCGGCCCACACCCGAAGTGTGCGCGGGGCCAATCGGTTTGCAACTAGGTTGGCAACAGGTTCCACTACGGACCAGTTCGGGAATTCGACTCGTTTGCGGCCTTCTGCCATTCTCCGCAGCGCGGGAACTATCGGGTGAGCTGGGACGATCAGATGGTCCCTTAGCCAGCGGTCATCGTGCTCAACTATCAGGAGTTCGGCAAGCCGGGTGTTCGGATCCAAATTGCCTGTCAAGTAGTCCTGTAATCCTGACTCGGCACTCGCTTTGGGTTTGGTTTTCAGCTTGTCCTCTTGTCGCAGCTTGCGCTCGACAGCTTCCTGTTTCCACGCCTCATCGCCTTCGATACGGATCAAACTATTCCAGAACGCGACCGCTTCCAAGGGGTTTTCGAGTTTGCCTTGAACGACTGCTCGATTGAACAATGCTTCTCGATGAGTTGGCATGGCTTGAAGGATTTCACCCAGGAGTTGATCAGCAGCCTGGTAGTCGATTGCACGATGCAGCATATCTCCACGCTGACAGTAGGCGATTGCAAGCGCCAGTTTAATCGGCATCGGATCTGACGCCGATGATGCATCCAACGCTCTCTTCAATTGGGAGATCGCGGCTTCGGGTTGATTTTCAAGGATGAGCGTTTGGCCATAGACAGAGAGCCACTCCGCGGTGGTATCTCCCTTCTCTATCTTTCGTAAGACTGCTTGTTTCGCACCGTAGAAAGATTCTGGTAAATCGGCCCCCGATGCGCCGCTGCCAAGTTCGACGCGCATTGGGCCGTGCTTTGCTCCCAGCCAACGCAGTTCAATACGGCGTTTGCCCGTGTAAGCAGCGGCCAACTGTTTCTCAGGTTCCGTTACCGAAGGGACGAGATATTGCCATGCACCGAACAGCACGACAGCCGCTGCTGCGGCTATTGGCCATTTCGTCCAAATACCTAGCGTTGTACGGGCTGGAGGTTGTAGTCGTTCCGCGATCATTCGTTCAGAATCGCTCAACTCACTCTGGGCTGCTTGGAGAGCTTGAAGCAATTGTCTGGCGCAAGGCTGACATGTGGAAACATGCCCCATCCAGCCCTCTGCCTCGGATTCCGACATCAACCCTGCGGCCTCGCGGCCCATCGCCAGCATCGCGATGACCTCGCCAGGCGCGCAACCGGATTGGAGCGGATTCGCCATCTTTTACGCCAGCTTCTCCCTCAACGCTCGAATCGTCCTGCCCAACAAGCTCTCAATGCCCTCTTCCGACAACCCATGCAGGCCAGTACGCGCGATCATCGGCACCGTAAACTCGGCCTGGCCATATCGCAACCAAAAAATCGCTTTGTCCCGAACCCTCGTCTTTTCAGGCAGTATGTCATCCAGAAAAGCGTCGATGCGCGCGATCATGATGGTCGTTTCCAGTTGATTTTCAGGAGCTTTCAGCGATTCGATTTCAGAGGTCAGTGCCTCAAGCGAGACCGTGCGCGAGTTACCCCCACGCTTGACCCTCGAATGCTTACGGATATGATCAATGACGACACCTGACGCGATGGCCCCAAGATAGGCATAAAAGCTATTCTCATGCATACCGCGCATACCGCGCAGAGCCTTGTAGTTGCCGTCGCACAAACGCACATAGACATCCTGCACGAGGTCCTCAAGCGTTGCTTGATCTGCCGAAAATGAGCGCGCCGATCTCACCACGTTGCTCCTAATATGCCCGTGAAAAAGGTCGCAAAACCGCTCCCAAGCTCCTGTTTTCTTGGCTTGGCAGTCGTTGAGCAGCTTTGCAATTTCTTCGGGAGCCAGAATGGTAATATACCACGCGGTATGAGTGACTCATACCGAAATGTCCGCCGCGCAGGATCCACCTGCATGCATTTCCGGATCAGCCTGCGCCACCGCATAGGGACCTCGCCCCCTTCAAACGGCAGCTTCCCGGTACAAGCCTCAAACAGCACCACACCCAACGAAAACACATCCGATGCCACAGACGCGGAACGACCCGCGAACAGCTCTGGAGCCATATAGGGCAGCGTACCGATGAACTGGCGTGAAGTTGCACAGCACCCGGAGGATACCTGGGCGAGTCCGAAATCCGTCAACACAACCCGCCCCGAAGAAGTCAGAAAAATATTCGCCGGTTTCAAGTCGCGATGCAAGACACCGGCCGCATGCGCCGCCGCAAGGCCCGCGCAAAGCTGGCGCACCAAGTCGTCCATCTCCTCCCCAACCAAAGGACCCCGCGTTGCCAATCGCTGTTCCAACGTCTCGCCTTGCAAAAGCTCCATGATCAAGTGACGCCCATCCACACAATCGAAAACCCTGCAAACATTGGGATGCGTCACCGCGCGCGCCGTGAGAAACTCACGCGAGTCCTCAATTACCTTCAGTGCCACGAGAATTTTCAGATCCGAATCAAAGGCTTCGTAGACGCCGCCGCACATACCGCCTTTGCCGATCAGTCGTTCGATACGGTAACGCCCTGCGACAATCGTGCCCAATTCGAGCGCTGACAACTGAACCGGCGCGGCCATCCCAAAATCCAACGGATCGCTCAAAAACGCGCCCGCTTTCTGATCGAAGCCAATCAGCCGGTGGACCTCATACAGCAACTCGGGATCTGACGAACAACGTCCCATCAGAAACGAAGAACGCTGCGAAACCGGGCGTTCCAACGCCTCGGCGAAGATCGTTTTGACTTGTGCGTTCACTTGCTGAGTTCTCCGAAGAGCCAGGCTTTGGCGAACTTCCAATCGCGTTTCACGGTGCGGGAACAGATGCCGAGAACCTCGGCGATTTCATCTTCTGTCAAGCCGCCGAAGAAGCGCATTTCCACGATTTTCGCGTGACGCGGTTCCACCAGCGCCAAGCGTTCGAGCGCCTCGTGCAAATCGACGAATTGGGATGAGCTGGCGAAGTTGTAAAAAGGCAGTTCGGGCGACGATACAATCGCGTCGCGTTTCTTGGCGATACGGGCGCGTGCGCGATCCACCAGGATCCTGCGCATCGCCTGCGAAGCGATGCTCAGAAAGTGCTGGCGGTCAAAACCCATCGGTGCCGGGCCTAGACCACGCCCCAGTTTCAGGAATGTCTCATGGACCAGCGCTGTTGCCTGCAGAGTGAGGCCGAAACGCTCGGAACGCATGTGGCAGGAAGCGATCCGTTTCAGTTCTTTGTAAACGGCGACGAAGAGGTCCTGCTCAACGCTGCCGCGGGTCCCGCTCGGAGCCAGTTGCCGATGGAGGATTTGCATGGAATGTCCTTCTGTTGTGATTGCTCGCAACGTTTGTATTCCTGTTGCGTTGTCCTGTCACTTGAGACGAGATTCCTGAAGGTTTCCCTTCTGCGCAGCGCGAATTTTCGGGAAAATCTTTTACGGCGTGACGCCGGCGCGTCGGCCAAGTTCCAGCAAATCGGCGGGAGCGTCGACGGAAGGATCACCGAGCTTCGAGCGCACCTCCTCGCGGAACTCCTCCGTCCGCGGATTCGCACCTCGATCGATCAGATACAGAGCGGCATCGAAGCTGCCGGAATTCGTGGCGAACGAAAGAGGCGTCCCGTATTTGGTCGGTTCCTTGAAACGCGCGCCCGCTTCCACAAAGGCTCGAGTTGCCGGTAACGATGAGCCTACGACCATGCCGCCCCCTAAGCATCCCAGAAACGCGCTGCTGCCGTATTGATTGACGAAATTGGGATCCGCACCATGCTCGAACATCAGCCGCAGCAGCGGTTCGGACTTCGTCCAGCAGGCGATCTCCAGCACCTCATTGGGCTTGGCACCGTTTTCCAGCAGAATTTTGACGATCTCGATGTGACGGTCGGTCTGTGCGGGCAGACGGGTTCTGATCTCATCCACCATGCTTTGGATCACGATGCGCAGCGGAGCATCGACGCGGCCTTGATCGATCTCCTTATCCATATTGGGCGCCCATTTGCGGACGGCTTCGACGTCGAGTTTGGAAACCGCGCGTACGGTTTCGCGCATGGCGGGGTTGGCGAATCCGTTGGTTGGATCGTTGACCACGCGAAGGCCAAGCTGCGCGACCCCGACGTACGCGTAAAATGCGCCGGGGACTGCGAGAATGGCGAGGCAGACCCAGCGTATCGCGTTTACTGGGACCAGCCAGAACGCCAGACAGTCTACGGCCAGAATCAGCAGGGGCACGAGCACAAAGAAGAGCAGCCCCATCTCCCGTCCACCGTCGTTGTGGCCTTTCTCGTTGATCCCGAGGACGAGTAGGGTCATTAGCGCGATGCCGTCGAGAGCCGCTAGAATCCAGAATGCGTGAACCATCACTGACCCATGCGCGAATTCCGAAGCGAACCGATCAAGTTGCGGAACATCCGCGCGAACGAATGCGTAGTTTCCAGTGGAGGAACTCTCATGTATTGCACTCGATGCGGAGTTCAGATGGAAGACGCGGTCCGGTTCTGTTCCGCCTGTGGAACGGCAACCCCGGCCGCGGCCGCACAGACAGTTGCGAGCGGCGGCAATGCTGGCTACACACCACTGGTGAGGCTGCGCAATGGACGCTGGATCGCGGGCGTTTGCTCCGGCCTGGCGCGTTATTGGGGCTTGGATCCGGTACTCGTGCGCATCCTGTTTATCGCCCTGGCGTTTTGCCCGGTGCTGCCGGCGATCATCCCCTACATTGTCTGTTGGATCGTGATGCCGCAGGAACCGGAGTTGCAGGCAGCCGGATTTCGGCCGCAACAACCGATGACGGTGAATCAATAGCGGACGGGGGCGGCGGCTCACTGTATTTAGAGAGTCCCCAGTAATGCGAACTGCTATACACCACGACTAGGCGGTTGCTGGGCTCCGGCTGCTCCCGTTCACTGGCGCCGATCTTCTCGACATCGCCGAGTCCAAGTCCAACGCTCGGGCCACCACAAGGCGGCGCTGAAGAATGTGAGTAGCGCCGACGTTGTTTGCCACTCGATGGACCCCGGTTCGCAGCGCGCACGCATGGCGGCCCTGCAGAAGGATCGAGTCGTCTCGTCCAGTGCGCCTTGCTCCCGTGCGATCCAATGTCTTCGAGGAATCGCATGAGAGTTCGCGCGCGTCATCAAGTGCGATCGTTTATCGATCGATGCGTCTCTGGGGGAGGCCTCCATCAGTTCCTCCAGAATACGGTTGGAATCGATACCGAAAGACCCATGTGGAGTGCAGACCTTGTCGTCTTTGAGTATCCCGATGATCTGCGGAGGATGCGACGAACTGAATCGACGGTAAAGTCTCCTTTAGATCTTTGGCAATGCGGAACTATTGCATGATAGCCGTCCATCGGCTCCCGCAAGAAACTGGCGCGCCCCTAACTAAGCATCGAACCGACGGCCGCAAAGCCACAGCGATCCAGTGTAGGTCCCAACGCAGGCGAACAACCACAATCCACCCAACTGTGTCACCAACGCGAACCCAGCCAGCGCCCCGAGCATCTGTCCCAAGCTTGCCGCGAACGGATTGCTCGCCCGGAACCTCCAGCGCGATTGCGGAATCACGCGTCGCACGGCGTGCCACTGCCACCAAGAATAGATAAGCCAACCCTTTGGACAAGAGGATCCGCCAACCTGACAACGGCAGTAAACGATAGCGCGCCAACCCACTCTCGACATCGAGCCCGAACAACGTCAACGCCATCGTCGACATCGTGATGATCAAGACCATCGTCAACGGCGCGTGCGAATCCGCGGGCAATTCGCCGGTCACGAATCGCAGATAGGCGGCCGGTGCAGCGATCAACAGCGCGCAGTAGAGATCCAAGGCCGTCAGCAACTGCCGCAGATCCTCTCTCAATAGCGTCTCAATAGCGGAGGTAGGAAGCGCGGCACCCAAACTGTCGGTGTTCGGAAAGAAGATCCGAGGAAGCCCGCGAGAAAGAATCCGGCCACAAAGGCCCACAATCCCCAAGTCACGCGCCGCCACAGCATCCCGGCGACCATCAACCACGTCATCGGATTCAGCAGTGGCGATACCAGCCGCAGCCCTCGGCGCTCCCACGCGGTGCTACTCGATGGCAGAAACAGCACTAGCACCATCATGATCATAAAGAAGACGAGCGCCGGGACATCCGTCATCGCCGCCAGCGTCAGGCCCGCATAGAACATGTTGTCGCCGCTGACTTGACGCTCCGACTTCGAACCGCGGTTCGCCGCGCGGCCAACTGCCCTTAAGACGACGCGGATCCGAGCCATGGCAACTTTTCCGAGAGAGGCGATTCGACGAGTTCGTTATAGAGATCTTCCAGCCTCTCGGGAGTCACGTCGTAGTAGACGAGCTTGCTCCCCGGATCAGCGCCGTGCGATGCGCCAGCCGTTCCACAATCGAGAGGATGTGCGAGGTGAGAAAAACCGTCACACCCTGTGCCGCGGCATCCCGCAACAGTTCGAACATCATCCGCCCACTCACCGGATCGACCGCTTCGAATGGTTCGTCCAGCAACAGCACGCGAGGATTGTGCAACAGCGCCATCGCGAACGAAGTCTTCTTGCGCATGCCGTGCGAACACTCACGGGCATAGGTCTTGCGGCCCTTGTCGATGCTCAGCACGCGCAAAAGCCGATCGATGCGTTCGCGCGGCGCACCGTAGATGTCGGCTGTCAACTGCAGGTGTTCTTCGATGGTGAGGTCTTCGAAGAGCCCGAGGTTTTCGGGCATGACGCCGATCAGTTGCTTGGCGTCTCGCGGGCGCAACCCGGCCACTTGCGCGGATCCAGAGGTGGGTTCCTGCTAGCCTACGAGGATTTTCAGTGTCGTCGACTTGCCTGCGCCGTTCGGACCTAGCAGCGCGCAAATCTCCCCACGCGCCACTTGCAAGTTAAGTCCGTCAACGGCGCAAAACTCGCCATACCGCATCGTCACAGACTCGCACGAGATCATGAACTCCGAGTGACATGTCTGTGACTCTGTCGCACACTGTGAAAATCTGTTACTCTTCTTCCATCTTCAGGATTCATTCTATGAATTCTTGAACAACTGTCGTTAAAGAACCGATAGATAGGTCTAAGAGTCTTGATTCGGTAGATCAAGATTGTCAAGGGCGGAATGAATGTTCAGAAGCACACTCTCTGTGGCTGTAGCACTGATCGCAGTCCCGTTAAGCGGGCAGGTTCCGATGGCTTCGTCCTCACCGCGGCTGGTGGGATCGGACATGGCCGTGCTTGAATCGGGGGAAAACAGGAAAGATCTCCCCTGTTCCGTCCATCCATCGAAACCGTTATTGGGCTTTGACTTGCGGTTTCATTCCGGCTACGATGTCACGCTGCCGATGCGCGAACTGGCAGGCACTGAGAACTTGCTTTCGATCCTCTTTCGCGTGGCTCCCGCCGACCACAAAGACGACTATATGTATTTTACGCAGCGAATCCGCGTGCCGATGGTTGCGGACGACGCCAAGGGCGATGCGTTTTTGCAGGGCTTTTTCGATCTTGGCGAGGGGAACTACCATGTCGATCTGCTGATGCACGATCGCGCGGAACGGGTTTGCTCATTCTCTTGGGATACCGAGGCCGCGCTGCCGGCCAAAGAGAAGCAGATTCAGATGGAACTCACAGCGGGCAACATCGCCGGCACGGAAGGCGATCAGTTCAAAGCCGATGGCGAGATTCAGCGCGTTGGCGATCCGGTGAATGTCAAAATCCTGATGAACTTCGCGCCGCAGAATCCCAATGCTCGCGCCATGCGTCCCGTGGACACAACCGCTCTGGTTTCGATTCTGCGTCAGATTGACCGGCATCCGAATATCGGCAAGCTTTCGCTCATTGCGTTCAACATGCAGGAACAGCGCATCATCTATCGGCAGGATGGGGCGGCCCGCATCGATTTTCCGGCGCTGGGCAAGGCTGTGAACGATGTCAAATTGGGTACGGTTACGGTCGAACAGTTGGCCAGGAAGAATTCGGAAGCCGAGTTTCTGGTGGATCTGATCAAGGCCGAACTGGCCACCGAACAGAAGCCGGATGCGGCTGTGTTTGCGGGTCCGAAAGTGATGTTGGAAAACAATCCCAGCAAAGAGTCGCTGCAGGAACCGGTCAGCGAAGTGAACTTTCCGATCTTCTATATGAACTACAACCTGTATCCGCAGCAGGTTCCCTGGACGGATGCGATTGGCCGCGCGGTGAAGCTGTTCAAGGGTACCGAGTACACGATTTCGCGACCTCGCGATCTGTGGAATTCGGTCACCGAGATGATCTCACGCATTGTCAAAAACAAGCAAAGCAAGGGTTTATCGGCCTCTGCATTGAGTGTCGGTTCGGGTGTACACTAGGCAAGAGTAGCTTGTGGAAACCTAAATCCGCAAGGCGCAGTCTATAGCTGTAGAGGGTCTGTCTCATGCGTTTTTCTGGTCTTTTCCTTTTGATTGGTCTCGGAACGACTGTAGCGTTCGGCCAAGCGCCCGGCCGCGGGCCAGGATTCAAGCGTAACCCCGATATCTACACCAAGAAACTCGCGCCCTTTGTCGCATCCCCACAACGCATCGTGGATCGCATGCTCGAAATCGCGGCGATCAAGCCCAACGAAACCGTGTTTGACCTAGGATGCGGCGATGGACGCATCCTCTTTCAGGCCGCCCAGAAATATCATGCCAAAGCGGTCGGCATAGAGATCGACGAGAAGCTGGTGCAGACCACCAACCAACAGATCGTCAATCTGGGATTGCAGAATCGCGTGAAAGTGCAGCAGGGCAATCTTCTCGAAGCCGATCTGTCCAACGCCGATGTTGTGACGATCTACTTGCTCACCCAGAGCAACGAACTGCTGCGTCCGCGCCTTGAAAAGATGCTGAAGCCCGGCACGCGGGTGGTTTCTTACGATTACGCCGTGCCCGGTTGGAAGCCCAAAAAGATCGACCGTACGAATGAAAGCAACAACGGCGGACATCTCATTTATCTTTATGAGATGCCTCCTGAAAAGCAGTGATTGGGCTTCTTTTTCTCGCCCTTGCCCTTGATCCGGCAAAGTTGGAGACACTGCATCAGCAACGCGTCGAGTGGATGAAGACGCGCACCTTGCATCCCGCCCATGGCGTCTATCAGGACTTTCGCGCAGCCGATGTACCTCCACTGGTTCTGCCGTTTCGCGTGCAGGAACTCGCACGAAAAGAGAACATCCAGATTCTGCTGACCGATCGGGAACCACGCACGCACAACGGTGTTCTTTGGTTCAAGCGGCCCGTCGACGGCTTTCAGATACCTGCGCTGCCCGATTTGCTCGCCAGCATCCCCAAGCCTCGCGAGATCAAGCAGTTCATCAGGGCTTACAAACAGTATCCGGTCGAATTTGCGGGGCTCACGGGCGGTGCCTTTTCAAAGCTCCGCCTCGACGCATCCGACACACCGCTTTCGCCCATCGTGCAGCATGTTTTGGCGCACGAACTCAAAGACGAGGATGTGCAGAAGAGCTTGGCGGAAAACCGAACGTATATCGCGGAAGAATGGCTCTGCGACACGGCCGGCTTTGGATTCTGGGCCAGCAACAACCAGGGCGTCTTCGAAATTGGCGATCGTTTTCCGCTGCAGAACAACACGCGCATCGAAGCGCGCCTGCCGGTGCGCGGCAAGATGAAGCTGTTTCGCGATGGTTCGTTGGTCTATGAAGCCGATTCGGCGCTGATGCGGTTCAAGGTTCCGGGTGCGGGTGCGTATCATCTCGAAGTGGACCTCGAAGCTGCCGGCGAGGCCAGGCGCTGGATCCGCACGCAGCCCATTTACCTTTTGGATACGCCCAGCCCGGCCTTGCCGAAGATGTCCTATCAAGATCAATCCGTAACTCCAGTGCTCAATCTCGCCTATGTCGACAACGCGGATGCGAAACAAAAGCTCGATCTTTACCTTCCTAAAGATAAAACAAAGTTTCCTCTTTTTGTTTTTATTCATGGAGGCAGTTGGGCCTCAGGCGATCGTGGCTTGTACGGTCCGATTGGGGTGATGCTCGCCAAGCGTGGCATCGGCGTCGCGATTCCGAGCTACCGGTTGATGCCAAAAAATCCGCATCCTTCGCAGGTGGAAGATGTGGCTGCGGCCTTTGCCTGGGTGGTCAAGAATGCCAAGCAATATGGAGCCGACGAAAGCCGGATCTTTCTTGGAGGCCATTCCGCCGGCGGACATCTCTCATCGCTGATCGCGCTCGATCCGAGCCTGTTGGCGAAGCATGGCGTAGATCCTGCGGCGATCAAAGGCGTCGCCGCGCTGAGCGGTGTTTACGATGTGAGTCTGCTCGCGCCGTTCGGATCTCCGGAAGACCGCCGCAAGGCCTCGCCGATGCAGTATGTGCGTCGCGATGCCCCGCCCTTTCTGGTGACTTACTGCCAGTGGGATTATCTCGGTCTTCCACTGCAAGCCAAAGATCTGGCATTGGCTTTGCGGCGGGCGTTCGTGCCCACGCGGCTGGTCTACGTCCCTGGTGAGACGCACATCACGGAAGTGATCGCGATGTTGAAGGACGGAGACCCGACCACGGAAGCGATCGTCGGCATGGTGGAAACGGGCCAACCCTAAAGGGCCTGACCTTGTTTAGCCCGCAAACACGCTTGATAGATAGGGCCTGTTTTCCACAGCCTTATAATACAACTGGAGGGCAACCCATGAGATCAGTCGTCGCGACGCTCTGCGCAGCGGCGCTGTTAGCAGCGCAGCAGCCGGAGCCGCCGTACAAGTTGATCGTCATTCGCGGTGAAAACGCGCAGAACAACGTCAAGAAAGGGCGCGCCACCAAGCAGGTCGTCGAAGTGCGCGACCGCAACGACAAGCCGGTTGGCGGCATCCTGCTGACGTTTAGCCTTCCCAAAACAGGTGCCAGTGGAGCCTTTGTTGACGGCAGTCAGGTGACCACTGTCACAACCGGACCCACGGGGCAAGCGTCTGTCACCATGCAGCCCAATTCAGTCTCGGGATCGTTCAACATCGAGGTCAGCGGCAACGTCAACGGCCAGCCTGTCACTGGACAGATCGCGCAAACGAACGCCGTCGCCGCCGGGATATCCGGCGTCACGATCGGCATCATTGCCGCTGTCGCCGCAGGTGCCGCGGTCGGCATCGGGCTCGGACTCTCAGGCGGCAACAAATCCTCGACGTCCGCCGCGCAACCACCCGGCGTACGAATCGGCACAGGCACAGGCGTCGTCATTCTTCCCCCCCGCTAGATCAGAGGACCACATGAGATTCTTGACACTACTCACCGCACTTCCTCTCGCGGCCCAAATTTCCAGCCCGCAGCTTGGTTTCGTTGGGCACAGGGGCGAATTGCGCCGCATCGAAGGGCTCGCGCAGTCGTCGCGATTGAGTGCTCCCATCGCAGGCCTGCCCGCATGTTCCCGTTTGGATGCGGCATCCCGCTTCGCACTCTGCACCAACGCCGAGGGCGTGAAGGTCATCGACACTCAGACTTTTTCGACTCGTACCATTGCCTCCTACGAGCGCATTGTTTGGAGTCCGAATGGATCGACTGTTGCGCTCGATGCGGAGGTTCACGATCTGCTTGCCGCGAAATCCGCGAGGGTCGAAGGTGTCATCGCCGCCGTCTCCGATGCAGGATCGGTCGCTGTGCGCGATGCCCAAGGCGCACTGCGGCTGCGGGGGGAAATCGTCGCCACGCCAGAAGCCTCGGTCGCAGCCTTCGACGATGAAGCGCTGCTGGTTGCCGTCGGGACCACGGTGCACCGCATCGATCCGGGCCGATCCGCACAGCAGTATTCGCTGGCCTTCGAACCAAGCCTGCTCGCGTCGGACGCGAGCGCCTTCTATGCAGCCAATGCCCGGGCAATCGCGCGCATCGACCGCGCAACCGCTGAAGTGACTGTATATGAAGTTCCGGCTGACGATGTCGTTATTACGCGGCTCGATCGCCTCACGGGCGGATCGCTGCTGCTCGCCAGCCCCGGTGAAAATCAACCTGGGTGGCTGTTTCGCGACGGGCGCTTTTCTTTCATCCCCGGCATTGCTGTGAAAGAGCAGGAGGTGTCCCAATGAGATCGCTGCTACTCATTCTCGGCATCTGTACCGCCGCCAGCGCACAGATCGGCGAAGGAATCCCCACAGGGCAAACGCTCAACCTCACCATCGCCGAACCACAACGCAACTGCCCGTCGGTGACGTTCCGCGTCATCGTGACCAATCTGCAGGGCCAGCGTGTGACTGGACTTTCGCAACAGAATTTTTCGTTCAGCGAAGGCCAACGGCCAACCGAGGTTTCGATCAACGAGGTAATCCCGGGCGAATACTCGCTGAGCTTCAATTCCAGGTCTACAGGTTTGCGAATGACGCTGAATCTCAGCGTCCGCGATGGCGAACGCGGCTATGGGTTTTCGAGCAAACTCACGACATCCTGCGCTCTTCGCGTCACTTGTGGCGATCTGCCGATAGCCACCGTTGGGGTTCCTTATAGGGCCAGCGTTCAATACGCGGTGCCCGATGGATTCTTCAACCCCGTCTTGTCGATTGTTCCCAACACACCGTTGCTGAAAATCGATCCCATTACCGGTGAGTTGACGGGCCAGTTCCTCACGCCCGGAAACTACGATTTCATCGCCTTTATCACCATCGCAAGCACACTCGACGGATCGTATTCCGCGCAGAGTTCCTGCCAGGTCCGTGTCAACCTGCCGCCGATCACGCTTACGGATTACAATCCGAAATCGGCCACGCAGTGCAGCCCTGGGTTCCCGATCACCGTCACGGGAGACGGATTCCAGCCGCAGTTGCCGGTGCCTCCGCAACAGGCCAATGTCGGCACTTTCCTTTCGTTCGACGGCCAATTGGTGCAAGGCGGAACTCTGAACGGTGCGCGCTCAATCTTAATCTCTCCGGTGCCCGATACGTTGTTGCGAACCTTCAAAAGCCCCGTCAATGTTGGTATTTCCACCCGTTCGGCAGGCATCCAGCCCATCGATTCCGGATTACGAGCGTTCACGATGCGGCGGCCTCCGATCTTTGCAGCGAACTTCACGCAGACCGCTCTGCAGGCCGCCTCTGGCGCTGCGGTGACCGCGTTGAACGTCGACGTGCTCGATCTCGACCCCACCACTGGCCTGCGCTTTACGGTGGGATCCAATAGCCGCTTTATCAAGTCTCGATTAGTTGTTGGCGGACGCTTGGTCTTTGACATTCCGAATGAACTGATCGCCGCTGGCGGCACTGCCACCATCGCGCTGGTGAATGGCGACGACGCGAATCCGCAAGGCGTTGCTTATGCGGCATCCTGTGCGCCGAATTCCTCGCGGACGCTCAGTCTCGGACCCGCACGTCCCACGATTACCGCACTCAGCCCGCGCACCGCCACTGCTTGCGCCCCGTCGTTTCCGCTGACCATCAACGGCTCAAATTTCGCGGCAGGATCGAGCGTGGAATGGGAAGGCAGCGCACTGCCGAATCCGCAGATCGGGGCGACTTCGATTGGCGTCGGCGTGAGTGCAGATCGCCTGGGATCTCGCGCCCGCACTGTTCCCGTGACGGTGACGAGCGCCGGTGTGGTCTCAGTTGTCGAGAACTTCACCGTGCTCGCCGCGCCTGCATTGCGTCCGCTGGCGAACCCGACGCTGCCCATTGCAGCGGCTGCGGATCAGACGCTGACTGCGACGGGCTCGGACTTCGTCAATGGCGTGACTCGCGTGCGCTGGTCTCGCGCTGGAGCGACGGCCGTACTGTTAGCGACGTCGGTGCAGAGCCCGTCGCAATTGACCTTTAGCGTTCCGCGAGCCTTGCTCGCGACGGCTGGGGCAATTGAACTGACTGCAGTGAACGCCGACGAAGCCAATCGCGAAGGCGCTGGCGGAACCGTTGGCGGATCGTGTCCATCGGCCATCGCGGTGAGTGTCGCGAATCCCGCCGCGACAGTCCGCACGTTGTCACCGTCCAGTGAGATCGCGGCGCGTCCCACGGCTCTGGAAGTCACCGTCAATGGAGCTGGGTTCCTGGATGGCGCTCGCGTTTTGGTGAACGGTGTTGCGCAGGATGCGCGTTTCGTGAGCGCATCCGAGTTAACGACCTTGCTCACGCCAGTGCAACTGGCTGCCGCGGGAACATTGCGGATCGCAGTGCAGAATCCGAATGCCGCAGCTTCGAACACGAGCGATTTCACGGTATCCGTCGTGCCCGTGCCACGGTTCACGATCACCGCGAATCCTTCGGCACCTGTGGCCGGGCAGGATATCGTATTGAACGTCTCTCAGAGCGAAGCCCCCGCGCGGCTTCTTCGCGCGACGTTGTCGCTGACCTTCGAACCGAACGCCGACAATTTATCCGGACCCTTGCCGGCGAATTCGAGACCGTTTTTCGGATCGGGTGGCACCACGTACACCTTCGATGTCGCTGGGACCGGCGGCATACTGCCTTCCGCGGGACTGGTGCGGCCCGGAACGGTTTCAGGCATCATCGTCGTGCGAATGACCGCGCTCACAGCACAAGGTTCCACCGCGAGCCTGCTGCCAAGCTCCGCGCCGGAGATCCGCTTGACAGTGCCTCGAACGGCTCCGGTCATCGACACAGTGCGGATTCTGCCTGTCACCGGAGGGTTCGAAGTGGAGATCGCCGCGCTGTCTCCGGTACGCAACCTCACCGGGGCGGCGGTGCAGGTGAGCACCACTTCGGGTACACGTGTCGAGGGCGAAACCAGGTTCACTTTCGATCTCACCAGCCGTTTCAACGATTGGTTCCGCACCGCGGATAACGTACCCAACGGGGGACAATTCATCGTGCGCTTGCCGTTCATGTTGCAGAACGGGGACGCCAACGTGATCGATTCAGTGAGCGTGACCCTCACCAATAGTATTGGGACTTCAACGGCAGTCACAGGCCGCCGCTAAAGCGGTTAAGCCCGGTTAAGCCCGATGGAAATCGGGACGCCAGCTTTTCACTTTCTTCTTGATGTCGTCCATCGCGAGGTTGTTTTCCGCCGCCTCGCGCGCCAAGGCTGGAAACTCATCGTCCGATGCAAAGCGCAAGCCAACGATTTGCTTCGGCGTCAGGCGGCTGTCCAGCAGTTTGCCGGTCAAGACGTAGTGGCGCAGGTTCTCTTCCGCACGAATGGCGCGATCTTGCACCTTCAGCGCGAAAATCCGCCCGAAGAAACCGAGTACCAGTGCGCAGAGCGTCACCAATACCAGCAGTGACGCGCTGTAAAGCCGCTGGTGGTCGCCAAGCGATTGATAGAGGTTGACGCAAGAGCCGAGAAAGGCTCCCAGCATTCCGAATCCCGCAGCCAGAAAGCCAGGGACTCTTTGCGCGTGATTTTGATAATTCTGTTCAGGCATGAGTTCCATGTTCGCACGTGCGATCGGTCAGAATGGAGGTGTCATGAAGAATTTCTGTTTCCTACTCTCTCTCGCGGCCTTCGCGCAAATTGCGCCGGTCACCGTGGGCAAGGCGCCGAACTCATCCGCGTTCGCCTCGAAGGTCTACTTTGCGGGGCAACCCGAGGCCGCTGACTTCGCCGAGTACGCCAAGCTTGGCGTCAAGGTGGTGATCAACCTGCGCATGCCCGCCGAAATGGAAAACGTCGCGTTCAACGAAGCTGAGGCCGCCAAGGCGGCAGGTTTGGAATACGTGAGCGTCCCTTTCGGATCGACGCCCGCCACCGATGAGGATCTTGCGAAGATTTTTTCATATCTCGCCAAGTCAGGTGACAGCAAGGTGCTGGTGCACTGTGCGAGTTCGAACCGCGCGGGCTTTGCATGGTCACTTTATCGAGGAACGGCGGAAGGCGTAAACACCGGGGATGCCCTTGCAGAAGGGAAGCAGGCGGGCTTAAAGTCGCTTGAGAAGTCCGCTAGAGAGAGGCTCGAGGCGAGGGCTGCAAAGAAATGACTTCCGCGGCTCTTCGGGCTCCGCGATAGAATCGTACGATGGTGCTTCGCGCAGATATTCAAGCCGGGCTCACCCGCCGCGCGGCCCTCAGCCGGATGGCCGGTGGATTCGGCATGCTCGGACTCGCCGCCAACGCCGCCGAAAATCCTTTCGATCCCAAAGCGCCGCACTTCGCGCCCAAAGCCAAACGCATCGTCTACCTCATGCTCAATGGTGGACTCTCGCAGGTCGATTCGTTCGATCCAAAGCCTGCGCTTGACCGCTACGACGGCCAGCCGATGCCGGGCGGCGGAGCTCCCAAAACCGAGTCTTCTACCGGCAACCTGATGCGGTCGCCATTCCAGTTTCAACGCTACGGCCAATCCGGAATCGAAGTCAGCGAAATCTTTCCGCAAATCGCCAAGTCTATCGACAAATTCTGCGTGATCCGCTCGATGCATACCGACGTCCCAAACCACGAGCCATCGCTATTTATGGCCAATTGCGGGGCGATTCAGCCCGGTCGGCCTTCACTGGGTAGTTGGCTGACCTACGGCCTGGGAACCGAGAATCGCAGTTTACCGGGCTTTGTGGTGCTCTGTCCGGGGACGCCGGTGGTTGGCCCGCCGCTTTGGGAATCTGCGTTCCTGCCAGCCGTGTTTCAGGGCACGTACATCAAAAACACAGAAGCGGATCCGTTCAAATTGATCCGGAATATCCGGCCAGCAGCGTCCGAGTCCGCGCAACGCAAACAGCTCGCCTTGCTCAAGAGCCTCAATGAAGCGCATCTGGAAAAGCGCCAAGGTGACTCGCAACTCGAAGCCGCCATCTCTTCGATGGAGACGGCGTTTCGCATGCAAACGGAGGCTCCCGAGGCTTTCGATACCGGGAAGGAAACCGATGCCACGCGCGCCAGATATGGCGATTCGGACTTTGGACGCGGCTGCCTGCTGGCGCGGCGTCTGGTCGAACGAGGCGTTCGCATGGTGCAGTTGTACTTCGGCAACAGCCAACCATGGGACAACCACGAGGACATCCACGTGCACCGTCGACTCGCCGGACAGACGGATCCCGCTGTTGCGGCGCTCTTAAAAGATCTTGAGGACCGCGGACTGCTGGGTGAGACTCTAGTCGTTCTCGGCACGGAGTTCGGACGCACGCCCGCGGTGCAGAACAGTTCCACGATCAAGCTTCATGCCGGCCGCGATCACAACTCGTTGGGTTATACGGTGCTGCTGGCAGGCGGAGGCGTGAAGGGTGGCATGACCTATGGCGCGACCGACGACTTCGGCTATCGCGCTATCGAAAATAAAGTGCACGTGCATGATCTGAATGCAACGATTTTGCATTTGATGGGCCTCGATCACACGCGCCTGACCTATCGCTACAGTGGACGCGACTTCCGGCTAACCGACGTCCATGGGGATGTGGTGAAGGGCATTCTGGCCTGAGGTTTGGCGGCTCGCGACCAGCGTTAGAATTGAACCATTGAAAGACATCGACTATCGTCGCGCGATCCAACGCATCGAAAGGTTCACGGTCGTTTTTTCCGTCCTGGGAATCGCGACGATCGCCTTGATCTTCGATGCACGCCATGGCATGGCGTTCGGTGCCGGGTCGATTCTTGCGTATCTCAGTTTTCTTATGATCAAGCGGACGGTGAACGCTGTTTCGCCCGATCCGGGTGGCACAAGCAGGAAATCCACAACCGCCGGCATCACGTTGCGCTACCTCGTCATCGGTGCAACGGTCTTTGGTATCATGAAGTTTGCCGGTATCAGTCCGTGGCCTGTCTTCGCAGGCCTGATGACGACAGTGGTAGCTGTACTCGCCGAGATAATCTACGAATTGGTAACCGCCTGAAACATTAAAATGCACGAACACGAACTTTGGATCACTGCGCTCTGTAACCAATTGCTGGCAGGACCCGCAAATGCCATTCTCGGCCTTGTGGGCCAGCACGCCCACGACCCCGCCAAGCCCTGGAGCAACTTCCAGTCAATGCAGTTGTTGGTGTTCGTCATCATGATTGTGTTGTTCGGTGTGGTGAAGTCCAGCTTTTCGGTGGATAAGCCCACCAAGCTGCAGCATCTGCTCGAAAGCCTCTATCAATTCTTGAGCGGCCAGTCGGATGAAGTGGGCATCCACCACGGCAGCAAGCTGGTTCCGTTCTTCGGAACGATGTTTCTGTTTGTGCTGTTCTGCAACCTGATCGGCGTGATTCCAGGGTTTGAATCGCCGACGATGTTTCCCCCGGTTCCGCTGGGCCTTGCGCTCGCGACCTTCCTGTTCTACAACTGGCTCGGTATCAAGAAGCAGGGTCCGATCCGTTACGCGGCTCACTTTATGGGGCCGATTCCGGCGATGGCACCGATCATGATCCCGATCGAAATCGTCAGCCATCTAGCGCGCCCCTTATCGCTCACTGTGCGTCTCTATGCCAATATGTTCGCGGGCGAGCAAGTGACGCTGGCGTTTCTTGGTTTGACTTATGTCGCGATTCCCGCTGTGTTTATGGGATTGCACGTGTTCGTGTCTTTCCTGCAGGCTTACATCTTTACCCTGATGACGATGATCTACGTCTCGAGCGCGATGGAAAGCGAGCACTAGAGTTTCTGAGTTTCCGTAGCCGTTACAGTGTGAGCGCCCGCATCCCCAGATGACGGAACGAACCACCTCCTGGCGGCCAATGATAGAAGGAGTAAACCACATGCGTGGAAACAAGCTGTTCTTTATCTTTATCGTGATGTTCCTGTTGGCGACGCCAGTCTTCGCCCAAGGCGCCGCGAACCCGAACCACTACTCGGTCGATCTGGCCGCTCTCAGCCCCTTCGCCATGGCGATCGCTTCCGGACTTTGCGGTCTGGGACAAGGCAGGGCCGTCGCCGGTGCCGCCGAAGCAATGGCACGTAACCCTGGCGCCCAGGCGGGTATTCGCTTCGCGCTCATTCTCGGCCTCGTCCTGATCGAATCGCTCGCTCTCTACACCCTCGTTATCGTCTTCTTGAAGTAGTTCTTCGAGTTCCCGAATCGAATAGGCAGGTGGCTTGAAAAAGCCCCTGCCTTTTGCATATCCGCCGCATATGAAACTCTCAGGTATCTTTCCTCCCATCACCACTCCCTTCGATCACAACGGCGACATCTACAAAGCCAAGATCGAACACAACGTCATGAAGTGGAACATGACCTCGCTGGCCGGATACGTCGTCTGCGGATCCACTGGTGAATCGGTCATGCTCACTCCCGAAGAGAAGCTGCTCAGTTGGGAACTCGTGGCCAAATACGCCGCACCCGAAAAGCTGTTGATCGCGGGTACAGGTGTGGAAAGCGTGCGCGAGACCGTCTCACTCACCAATCAGGCTGCGGAGATGGGATACAAGGCGGCGATGGTCCGCACCCCGCACTATTACAAGAATCTGGTGAATCGCAATGAAGCCCAGATGCTATATTTCCGCGCAGTCGCCGATCAGACCAAGATCCCGCTGATGATCTACAACTGGCCGCAGGCGACCGGGGTGGATATCTCGCCCGAAGCGGTCGCGCAGTTGTCGCATCATCCGAATATCATCGCGATCAAAGAAAGCTCTGGCAGTTTGGAAAAAGTCATGCAGATGATGCGAGAGGCGAAGCCGGGCTTTCAGGTGCTGGTCGGGTCCGCACCCACGCTCTGGCCCTCACTGCAGATGGGCGCTGTCGGCGCAGTGCTGGCGTTTGCAAATGCCGCACCGTATGCGACGATCACCATCTGGGAAGCGCACCGCACGCGCGAAATCGAAGCTGGACGCGACTGGCAGGACCGTATCGCGCGGGCCGCTCAGCTTGTGACGACGAAGTATGGGATTCCGGGATTGAAGTACGCGATGGATCTCAGCGGGTACTATGGCGGGCCTTCACGGCTGCCCTTGTCGCCAGTAGGTGAGACTGCGAAGCGCGAGATCGAAGCGGCGTTCGCCGACCTGCGAGGATGAATGCTTGCCGTTAACCGTGATGCTGCTCAAAGCCTACTGGTTCCCTTGCCACTCCTCAAGCCAAGCCATCTGGATCGCTTCCAGCTTAGCTTCATTGGACTTTGCCGGATCATCGTCAAAGTCTTCCAGTTCGACGATCCATTTGTGCATGTCCGTGTAGCGGACATGGGTCGGATCCATATCCGGGAACTTCTCATGCAAAGCGATGCCGATATCTTCCGCCTCTGACCAACCGAATTTCATATCCTGGTTCCTTTCAGCACACCGCTCACTGCGCTGTTCACGATGATTTCCGCCAGGTGGTGCGTGACGTGATCCACCTCTTCCATCCTGATGCGGATCAACCCGTAGTCGTCGGAATGATAGACCACCAACAGCTCGTTGAGCGCGCGTTCAATCGCCCCTCGTTCGTCTTCCGGCAGTGTCCAGAAAGCTTCGTTTCGCTTGGCTTTTTCCACTGCGGAGACGATGCGGTCCGCTTCCACGCGAGCTTCCCGTACTTGCCGTTCTTTGAAGTCTTCTTCGGCCTTCTCGAACGATTCCTGGATCATCGCTTCCACTTGCTCGTCGTTGAGTCCATAGGAAGGCTTCACTTCGACCGTCTGCTCTTTTCCCGTACGTCCGTCGCGCGCGGTCACGCTCAGGATGCCGTTCGCGTCGATTAGAAACCGCACTTCGATCTTTGGCAATCCGGCAGGCAGCGGATCGATTCCCTTAAGATCGAACCTCGCCAGCGATCTGCAATCGCGTACCATTTCTCGTTCGCCCTGCAGCACGTGGATCAGGACATTGTGTTGCCCGTCCACAGCCGTAGTGAACGTCTCCGAAGCCGACGCGGGGATCGTCGAATTACGGTGGATCAGCTTCGACACCACGCCTCCCATGGTTTCGATGCCCAGCGATAAAGGCGTGACATCGAGCAGCAGCTTGTCGGTGATATCGCCGGACAGGATACCTGCCTGCACGGCGGCACCTATCGCCACCACCTCATCGGGATTCAGTTCGGTATGCGGCTTGGCTTTGAACAGGGCTTCGACGGCCGCGCGCACCAGCGGGATGCGTGTGGATCCGCCAACCAGCACGACTTCGTCAATCTGTTCGTGTGTGAGTGAGGCGTCTTTGAGTGCGTTACGGCAGGGTTCCAGCGTGCGCTGTACGATGGGCGTGATCAGCTTATCGAACAACTCGCGGTTGATCGCGCGGTTGTATTGCTGGCCTTTGTATTCGAGCGTCACGAAGACTTCCGGCGCGAACGAGAGCTTCTCTTTGGCGTCGATTACCGCGCGGCGGATCGTCTGTACCGCTTGATGATCCTTCGCGATCTCCGGCTGCGACCACTCCGTCGCAATATCTTCGAGAGCGATCTGCAGCAGCAGGTTGTCGATATCGTCACCGCCAAGGTGCGTGTCGCCGTTGGTGGCGAGCACTTCGAAGATTCCGTCGTGCAGTTTGAGGATCGAGACATCGAACGTGCCGCCTCCGAAATCGTAGACGACGATGATGCCGTTTTGTCGCTTGTCGAGTCCATAGGCGAGCGCGGCAGCGGTTGGCTCATTGACCAGGCGCAGCACTTCCAGGCCGGCGATGCGTCCGGCGTCTTTGGTGGCCTGGCGCTGCGCATCGTTGAAATACGCGGGCACGGTGATGACCGCCTGCGTGATTTCCTCGTTGAAATAGACTTCCGCATTGCGCTTAATTTCGCGCAGAATAAACGCGGAAATTTCCGGTGCGGTGAAGGTCTTGTCTCCGAGCTTCAGCCGGATGACATTCTCAGATCCTTCGGCGATGCGAAACGGAAAGAGCTTCAGCTCTTCTTGGATGTCGTCGACACCGCGCCCCATCAGGCGCTTCACCGAATAGACAGTGAGATCAGGATGGGCGATGAGCAGGGCGCGCGCGTTGTCTCCGGCGACGATTTCGTTGCCGATGTTCGAAACAACGCTGGGCACGATCGTGCCGCCGGTCGCGGTGGGAATGATCTTGGGTCCTGTCAGGTCGAGAAACGCGCCAAGCGAGTTAGTGGTGCCGAGATCGATTCCGATGATGCGTTTGGTTTCGCCGAAATCGATTTGGAAAGTGCTCATAGGGCTGATTGTATTTTGGTGATTAAGTTGTCGACGTATCGCCGACGATTGAGAATCGCCCGAATAGCGGCAAGTTCGTCGCGCGATTGTGCCAAATCATAGGCTGCAAACCGCTGCTGGAGTTCGGTGTCGCTTGCCGAGAGCATCGCCACAAAGCGCGTCTGGAATCCATCGAGCTGCGTGGTATCCGACTCCTCGAGCGCCTCGTTCAACTCAAAGACTTCTTCGAGCAATTCGGGCGGGACGTCTTTAGTGCGCTGTTCGCCGATGTCGAAGCCGTTGTGCTTCAGAACATACTCGGCACGCCGTATCGGATCCTTCAAAATGCGGATCCCGTCGTTGAGCTGCGAGGTCCTTTCCAGGGCCATCTGCTGTTCGACGACGGGTTTGCGCGTGTAGCGATCGGGATGAAATTCACGGCTGAGCCGGTAGAAGCGCTGCTGCAGATCTTCGGTGTCGATCTGAAGGCGCGGCTCTAAACCAAACGCCTCAAAATAGATCATGCAGTGAAGGATGTTCCGCAGCCGCAGCTCTTCTTGGCATTAGGATTCTCAAAAGCGAAGCCAGACTGGATGAGCGAATCCTTCCAGTCGAGAATCATGCCGTCGAGAAACTTTAGACTTTTGGGATCGATGAAGACCTTCACCTGCTCGCCGCTTCTGTCGTCGACGAATTCGAAGACGTTGTCGGTAGCGCGCGGCTGGCGATCGAACTTGAACTGGTAGCTCAAGCCGGAGCAGCCTCCACCGAGCACACCGAGACGCAGGCCGCCTTCCGTGACACCGTTCTTTTGGAACGCTTCACGAATCTTGCCCACCGCCTTGGGGGTGACTTCGATGTGATGGGATTGCTGCTCTAAGGTCTCCATGCGATCCTCCTCAGGAACTAGGCGTTGACGGTTTCAAGGACGCGCTTGGTGTCCTTCGCCTTGTAGTCGGCGATAGCGGCCTTGATTGCGTCTTCGGCAAGCACGGAACAATGGATCTTCACCGGCGGCAGCGCGAGTTCCTGCACGATTTCGGTGTTCTTGATGGCGAGCGCCTCGTCAACACTCTTGCCGCGCAGCCACTCGGTGGCAAGCGACGAACTGGCGATAGCCGAACCACAGCCAAAGGTCTTGAACTTAGCCTCATCGATGATGCCGGTTTCCGGATTGACCTTGATCTGCAGCTTCATGACGTCGCCGCATTCGGGAGCGCCAACCATGCCGGTGCCCACGTAGGGATCGGCCTTGTCCATCGACCCGACGTTGCGGGGATTGTTGTAATGATCGAGAACTTTATCGGAGTAAGCCATGTCAGTTTTCCTTTTCAGTGAGCAGTTAGTGAGCGGTCCATTGGACCTTGGAAAGGTCGACGCCTTCCTTGAACATTTCGTAGAGCGGAGACAGTTCGCGCAGCTTCTTGACGATGTCTACGATCTTCTCGGAGACATAGTCGACTTCTTCTTCGGAAGTGAAGCGGCCGAGTCCGAAGCGGATCGATGAATGCGCGAGATCGTCGCCAGCGCCGAGCGCCTTCAAAACATAACTGGGTTCGAGTGTCGCGGAGGTGCAGGCGGATCCCGAAGAGACCGCGACATCGTTGATACCCATGAGCAGGCTTTCGCCTTCGACGTACGCGAAGCTTACGTTGAGATTGTGCGGCAGGCGGCTTTCCATCGTGCCGTTGATGTAGACTTCGTCGAGTTCGGCGAAGATTTTGTTTTTCAGCTTGTCGCGCAGATAGCCCAGGCGCATCGCTTCATCGGCCATCTCATTGCCGCAAATTTCGCAGGCTTCGCCCAATCCGACGATGCCGGGGACATTCAGTGTGCCGGAACGCATGCCGCGTTCGTGGCCGCCACCCTGCATCTGTTCGGCGAGACGGACGCGCGGATTGCGGCGGCGGACATACAGTGCGCCAACGCCTTTGGGTCCGTAGAACTTGTGACCGGTGAGCGAAAGCAGATCGACGCCGTCTTTGATTACGTTAACGGGGATCTTGCCAACCGCCTGCACGGCATCGGTGTGGAAGAGAACGCCCTTTTCCTTGGCGATTTTGCCGATTTCAGCGATCGGCTGCACGACACCGATCTCGTTGTTGGCGTACATGACCGAGATGAGAATCGTCTTGTCGGTGATCGCGGCGCGCAGGGCGTCGAGGTCGATCAGGCCGTTCTGTTGCAGCGGTAGATAGGTGATGCGAAAGCCATCTTTTTCAAGGCGTTTGCAGGTGTCGAGAATCGCCTTGTGCTCGGTGGCGGCGGTGATGATGTGGTTGCCCTTTTCGGCATACATCTGCGCGATGCCCTTAATCGCGAGGTTGTTGGATTCAGTGGCACCGCTGGTGAAGACGATCTCTTTGGCGTCCGCCCCGATGAGGTTGGCGATCTGTTTGCGCGCTTTTTCGACGGCTTCTTCAGCCTGCCATCCGAACGCATGATTGCGGCTCGCGGAGTTGCCGAAGATCTCGGTGAAGTATGGCGTCATCGCTTGCAACACCCGCGGATCCATGCGGGTGGTCGCGTGATTGTCCATGTAAATCGGAAATTGAGGCATGATTTTCCTTGTCCTATTTCGATGCGGCAGGCGCACCTAACAATTCATACAATTTGGTGGGCGGCGGCATTGGGGGGGCAGGACTCTCGTCGATGGCGAGGTCGTGTATGGTGATGCCGCCGAGCAGCTTTAAGATCCCTTCGTGCACCTTGCGCAGCGGTTCACGTACGCTGCAGGTATCGGAGATCGTGCATTCTTTTTGGTTGTGCTCGGTGAAGCAATGGGTAAGAATGATGGGTCCGTCGATGGCGCGGATGACTTCGAGAGTAGAAATATCGCGCGCCGGGCGGGCGAGGCGATATCCGCCATTGTTGCCCTGTTCGCTGCGAACGAATCCCGACTTGTTCAGCTTCTGCAAGATCTTCGAAAGTAGCGGCAGCGGGATGCGATAGGTGTCCGCGATATCTTTGGCTGAGGCAACGCCGGCGTCGGCGTTTACCGCCAAGTGCTTGAGAGCGATGAGGCCGTAGTCGGCCTTTTTGGTGAGCTTCAGCATGATCGCGACCAGAATGGTCTTATAAGACTAGAATAGTCCACTCGGAGCGGTTTGTCCAGTTGAATCTTCTCGAACAACATCTGTTTGGGATACAAACTTGCTTGACGCTGCCTCTATCCGCAGTCCAATATCAATTCAGAATGATCCTCAGGCTTGCCGCCCTCTTTCTCGTCAGCATTGCCGCACAAGCTGCCGACCTCGCCTCGCCCACAGGACTCTGGAAAACTATCGACGACAAGACGGGCAAACCCCGTGGACTCATCCGCATCTACGAGCAGAACGGTCTCTTCTTCGGCAAAGTGGAGAAGGGCCTCGCACCGGAACTCGAAAAATCTCCGACGTGCAACGCTTGCAAGGACGACCGCAAAGATAAGCCGATGATTGGACTCGTCATCATGCGCAACATGAAGTTCGAAGCCGGCGAGTACCGCAACGGCGATATCCTCGATCCCGACAACGGCTCTGTTTACCGCTGCAAGTTCCGGCTTACCGACGGCGGCACAAAGTTGCAACTCCGCGGATTTCTAGGGTTTTCATTGCTTGGACGCACACAGATCTGGCTCCGCGAGACAGAGAGCCGCTGACAGGCGTGGACATCGACGCGGGCGAGTGGGACAAAGTAACGATCGGCCTTTCCGTCACCCGAAAGATCCGACGGAACGGCATCTTAACCCTACACGCCCCGCGCCCTTACGATATCCTGTCTAGGACCCCTAGTTTCAAGAGGATTCCCGTGCGATTCATTCCCCTGCTCCTTTGCATTCCACTGCTCGCCCAACCCCCAAGTCAGCCTAAACCCCGAACGCTAGCTGATGCCCCCGGCCGCGATCTCGTCCAACGAGTCTGCGGATCCTCCTGCCACGGCCCCGAAGTCGTCACCGGAAAAGGTATGGCGAAAGCTAACTGGGCCGCCGTCGTCAACGGCATGATCTCCCGCGGAGCCAAGGTCAACGAAACCGAATTTTCCGAAGTCGTCGACTACCTAGCCAAGAATTACCCGCCCGGTGCGGGACTCGGCACGGGCGGCGGCGTCCTCGGCGGCGGACCCGCTGACGGCCACGTTGTCGATCCCGAGGCAGCGGAACGCGGCAAGTCCATTTACATCGCCGAATGCGTCACTTGTCACGGATCCAAGGCCCGAGGCGGCCAGGATTCGCTGCCTCCCAAACAGCGCGGTGCCGATCTCGTTCGCTCGCTAATCGTCATTAAAGACCGCTACGGCGCTGGCATCGGCGCCTTTCTCAAGGCTGGTCACCCCATGCAGTCCGGCAAGCCCAGCTCATCGCTCGACGGGCCGCAAACCATCGATCTCGCCCACTTTCTGCACCAGAAATTCATGGATACGATTCGTGGCGGACCTTATTCGCAGCCGATCAATGTGCTAACCGGAAATCCCAAGGCCGGTGAGGCGTTTTTCAGGGGCGCGGGCGGCTGCAACGCCTGCCATTCCGTCACGGGCGACCTCAAGGGCATCGGCACCAATTACGATCCCGTCACCATTCAACAGAAATTCCTCTTCCCAAAGACCTTCGGATTCAGTCGAGGTGGCGCTCGCGGACCGGCCCAGAAGCCAGTCATGGTCAAGGTCACCACGGGCGGCAAGACCGTGAGTGGAACGCTACTGCACCTCGATGATTTCCATGTCGCGCTGCGCGAAGCCGATGGCGAATACCGGTCGTTTGCGATTACGGCCGCAGTGAAAGTGGAAAAGAGCGATCCCTATCGGCGCCATGTCGAACTACTCGACATCTATACCGACAAGAACATGCACGATATGACCGCCTATCTGGAGTCGCTGAAGTAACATGAAAACTCTACTTTTTCTAACGGCTCTGGTGCTCAGCGCGCAGTCGCTCGATCCCGCCAAGCTCTTGAAGCCGCCCACGGATTCGTGGCCGAGCTATAACGGCGATTATTCAGGACGCCGCTTCAGCCCGCTCAAGAACATCAACGATGCCAACGTCCACCAACTCAGTCTTGCCTGGGCGTACCGGATGAACGTCCAGGGCGCGGGTCCGCTGGCTGGCAACATCAAGGCGACTCCGGTCGTCATCGACGGCGTCGCCTACTTCACCATTCCCGACCATGTCTGGGCTGTGGATGCGCGCACCGGCCGCGAGATCTGGCGCTTCGATTGGCCCTCACGCGGCGGCATCCATATCGGAAACCGCGGCGTTGGCGTTTACGGCAAGTGGCTGTTCTTCGAAACCGCCGATTGTAACCTGGTCTCGCTCAACCTCAAAGATGGCAAGGAACGCTGGCACAAAACCATCTGCGACCTCGATCTGATGTACTTCGGAACCGCGGCACCGCTGGTTGTCGGCAACCACGTCATCGCCGGAATCAGCGGTGACGATCTCGACATCCCGGGCTACATCCAGTCGCACGATCCGGAAACCGGTGAGATGCAGTGGCGCTGGTACGCGCATCCCGCGCCAGGCGATCCGGAAGCGAAGACTTGGCCCAGCATCGAAGCGATGCTGCATGGCGGAGGTATGACCTGGGGTTCCGTCGCCTTCGATCCGCAATTGAATCTGATTTATTTCGGAACCGGAAATCCCCAGCCTGTGATTTCCGGAAAAGGCCGCTCGGGCGACAACCTTTATACGGAATCGATCATCGCCCTGAATCCCGATACGGGGAAAATGAAATGGTATTTTCAGCCGTCGCCGCATGACACCCATGATTGGGATGCCATCGAAGCGCCTGTCCTGATCGACGGCACGATCGATGGCAAGCCGCGCAAGTTGCTCGCCCAGGCTTCGCGCAACGGCTACTTCTTTGTCGTGGATCGCGAAACCGGCAAGAACGTTGTGACCTCGAAGTTCACCAAGGCCAACTGGGCCAAAGGACTCGACGCCAAGGGCCAGCCGATTCCAGATCCCGCCAAGGAACCGCAGAAGGACGGCGCGCTGGTGTCTCCCAATCAGGCTGGTGCGGCGAATTGGCCTCCGCCGAGCTTCAGCCCGGATAGCGGCTTGTTCTACGTCAACGCCACCGACGCCTACAGCGTTTATTACATCTACGATGACGAAGACAAGCCGGAAGGCTGGGGCGGAAACGACCGTGGCGGCTGGTCGCAAAGCGCGATGAAAGCGATCGACTACAAGACCGGCAAGGTCAGGTGGTCGCATACCTGGGAGGGCGATGGCGGACCCCGGTCCGGCGTCCTGAGCACGGCGGGCAACGTGGTCTTTGCAGGCGATCCGCAGGCGAACTTCGTGGCTTTCAATGCCACGACGGGTCAGATCCTGTGGAACGCGAACCTCGGCGCAGGTCTCAGTAACGGACCGATCACCTACGAACTGGATGGCAAGCAGTATGTTGTCGTTGGGGCCGGTGACACGCTATGGGGCTTCGTGATGAATCCCGCTCCTGCGAAGCGCTAGCGGTTTCTACTGCTTATAGTCGAACAGCTTTTGCTTGGTAGTGGACTTCCAATCCGGCAACGCTGGCGCGCCTTGCTTGGCAAAGAAGGAATGCATCTCTTTGGCCAACGCAATATGCTGTGCTCGATAGGAAGCATCGCCGACGGGATTGCGCGCCTCTGACGGATCGGTTTCCAGATCGTAAAGTTCTGAAGGGTACGGATCGGCGCGTTCGATGTATTTTAGGTTTGCGGTGCGTGTAAGCGTACTCGAAATAGAGCCGGTTGCGCCATTCGCGCGGGGATTCACGCCTCCGAACCAGATCCGCATAACTGCGCCCGACACGCTGCGTATCTTTAGGCGCAACGACACCCAGGTAGTCGAGAATCGTTGGGAAATAGTCGTATAAAGAGACCATTTCCCGCTGGCGAACTACGCCCGCGGGCGCCTTGCCTGGATGGTTCCAAATCAACGGCACACGCAATCCGCCATCATGTTGAACGGAACCGTGCCATTGCCCTTGCCCCAAACACCGTGATGGCCGGCGCTCCAGCCCTGATCGGCGGTAAAAACAACCAGCGTGTTTTCCCTCAGGCGCAGTTCTTCGAGGCGCTTCACCACGCGACCGATGTTCGCGTCCGCAGCGGTAATCAAAGCCGAATACGCCAACATGCTCTCGCGTCTGCCGTGATGCTGCCTCAACCCTCGATTCTGGTTCGGATGTATGCCCGGCGCAGTCGGATAACAACTGAACTTCGCATCCACATACGGCTTGCGATACTCCTCTGGCTGGTAATCGTAAGGCGTGTGCGGCGCATAGAACGGAACCATGAGATAAAACGGTTTGTCCTTACTTTGTTCCAGGAACTCCAACGCGAAATCGCCCACCGCGTCGGTCTTGAAGCGGCTCACTCTCAGCTTCTCACCGTTGCGGACAAACTCCGGATCCCGATACGTTCCGCCCCCCAGGCACCGTCGCCCAATACGAAAACCCGCGCTGCGCGATCTCGTCCTCGCCCATGTGCCATTTGCCACTGAGTCCCAAGGTATAGCCCTTGCGGGCCAAGATCTCAGTGTACGTCGTGTGCCCATCGAGCCAGCGCTTTGCCGTCGGCCCAGCGCTGTCTTCAGGAAGCAGATAGTCCTGCACCCCATGCCGCGACGGGATCTTGCCCGTCATATACGTAATCCGGCTCGGCGAACAGACGGGTGTGCAGGCAAACGCGCTATCCAATTTGACACCGCCACTCGCCAGCTTGTCGATATTCGGCGTGTGGATCTCCGAACATCCATAACAGCCGTTGGCCCAGGCGCCATGATCGTCGGTCATGAACATCACGACGTTGGGTTTGGCGACGGCGGACCTCGCCGCAAGGTGAATGGCGGGGAATCCCGCGAGCATGACGCGCCTTGAAATGGACACACCGTGATTCTACCCGGGTTGGGTGCTTTGCCGCAGCACTTGGGCGAGACGACCACTTCGGAAAACCTGATCGCGCCGTGTTAGCGTGGCCCCTGGATTGCTCTCTTCGTATTCATCATGCGAACTACTTTGTTGTTCCTACTGGCCTCCGTCCTGTCCAGCGCGGCCACCATTACCTCCGGAACCCTCGTC
>Ga0163144_10003631_pt1 | contig 35104 bp, 33 predicted proteins | sample OliLak19BULKMAT1_FD_123175 | JGI IMG/M metagenome (GOLD analysis project Ga0163144, IMG submission 123175) | Freshwater microbial mat bacterial communities from Lake Vanda, McMurdo Dry Valleys, Antarctica - Oligotrophic Lake LV.19.BULKMAT1 | ecosystem: Environmental > Aquatic > Freshwater >...
CGCTCACGAAACACGATCAATTTTTCAAAGAGCTGCTGAAAATTTTCGCTGCGCCATAATAAGCAGCCCGCGATAAAGACAAGAAACATACAAAACATAATATAAATAAAAAAGGCCGCTCCCCATTTTAAAGAATACTCTCCCCACCATATCCCAGTTCCCCAGGCAATGTTTTGAAATCCAAAACAGGACTTAATGACCAGAAAAGTAAATACGGCCAGGATGGAAAGTTTGCCAAGATCTTTATTCATTAACCTGCTGCTCCGGAGGTTTTATTTATTAACCTTTAATAATTCCTTGAAAAAATGTTAGGCGCTGTGATTCCTTGCCCGTCTGGTCAAGGTGTGCAATTTGTTTCCGCTCCACGCGACGACCGCGCATCTGATAAGCAAAATCGTGAATAGCCTGGGCATGTGTTTGAATATTATCCTCTTTATTGGGTATCTTCAATAGAAAATCACATTCGAGATCATCCAGATCCGTGTCCTTATACGGCAAAATCATCGGTAAGCCAAGCGCCAGACATTCCCGTGTTTTCAAGGGTGACGACTCATTTAGTTTAATTCTATGCAACCCGAGTGAACCAATAGCACAATCCATACCAGATAAGACCTTTTTATAATCTTCTGTCTGCAAATAGCCATACAGTTTCATGTTATCAGGAAGCGAATTTACGCCATCAATATGATCATACCCGATAACATGAACTCCAATATCAGGAAAAGCCTGAGCTAGGAATGGCAATTTATCCACGCCCTGCCAGAGAGAACCTGGGGAACCTATAAAGGCCAACTGCGGCTGCAGATTATTGGGCGCAGAGAGCGGCTGAATATTATTTATATCTATCCCGTCACCAATCACACAGGCAGGTTTTTGATACTTTGCATTGAAAGACGCGTTGGCAAGTTCACGTGAAAGGCAAACCAACCCACTGGTATTGCGAATAAAAATGCCCCTTGTCAAGTGATTATACATGCCGTATATAACGCCCAATCCACCGTGTTGACTTAAATCATTTGTAGTAATTTCTTCTACAAGCGGGGCAATTTTTGCCAAACGATGTACCGGGTAAACATACATCCCATAGCGAAGATAGATAATGTCAGGTCGATAAGATTTAACGGCATCTAATAAACGTCTCGCAGCAACGACTCGCTCCCATTCTCCCTTCAACTTGCCGCTTTCTGGATAAAAAAATATTTCGCCCGGTATCAAAGGAGAATCAGTTTCACGGCAGATGGTATGCATAAAAAGCTGAACTTCATGACCAGCTGCTGCCCATGCATTAATCTGGCGGATAATCTTCTTTCCCACACCACTTATAAGTGTTCGAGGCCAGTGAAGGCTCACGTAAGCAATTCTCATAATTTAGAACTCTTTGAATACATTATTTTACAACCGTCTTTATTAGTTAAAGCTCTGGATTGTTTTTCTTATCTGCTGTCTGGATAAACTCATCATACATCTGATTTACTATAACAGTCTGAGTTTTAAGATCTGCGTGTTTTATTACATAATCACGGCCCAATTTTTTTGCCTGATTTCGTATTTCCGGGTTGAGAGATGCCCAAGAGATGGCCTCTTTCAAAGAAGGTGCATTACCAACCAAAACCAAGCGGGCTGTCTCACCATCTTTCACCACACCATCATATTGAGGCAGATTACCCAATATTAAAAAAGAGCCGCACGCATATGCCTCGTATAACGTTTGAGGCAATCCATCTGAAGACGGCACAGAAATTGTTATATCAGCCAATGCGTAATAACTGGCAATTTCGCTATGCGGAATTGTTCCAACAAAGCGTACTTTTTCGGCTATCCCCATAGTTAATACCTGTTGTTTCAGTCGGGCAAGATAAGGCAAATCCGGGCTGGATTCAGCTATAAGCAAAGTTGCAGACCGCCCACCCTCCTGCACATATTCTGCAAAGGCTTCAATAGTAATATGCTTGTTATATAAAGGCCGTGCCGACCGGGCATCAAATAAAACAAGGTCATCAGAAGGGATATGCCATATAGAACGCAAAGAAGCCACATCTCGATTTGGACGAAAATGCTCTAAATCAACTCCCCAGGTAACTCTTCGAATTTTATGACGATAATTGCCAATGCTATTCAATGCGGCATCCATAAAATCCGACTTGGAAGTAATGCAATCCGCATTTTCGAGAAGCACACGTATAAAAAAAGCAGGCACCCCATAATAGCCTCGTTCGGGAAGAATATCGCCACCCATCACAGTGACAATCAAAGGATGAAAGTTCATGAGCACAAACACTGCCAGGCCCGTTTGTGCATAATGTACATGCACAATATTTGGTTTTACTTTCCTAATTGCCTTCCATAAATATATTGGTCTCAGAATGGCGCGAATGATTGAATTTCGCTGAGCAAAAAGCGGCATAAAAAAATGCTTAACATCAGGCAAGTTGGCGCGTTGAACAGAAAACCAAAAAACCTGATGGCCAGTGTGCTGCGCAAGTACGCCCCGTGTTCTTACAAGCGGGTTTGTAGGATCCCCAACAATTAAGATTCTTGCCATGCGGTTACAGGACGATCCACATATTGTTGAAACCAAAGCTCCAAGACTATTAACACAAAAAGTTGATTTGAATGATCAGCATCACCTCGGAAATGGCTTGTCATAATATGCTGTATAGCCTTCTGTTCGAATAAACCTCGGTCACGCCAGCGTTGAGATAAAAGTGTGTCTTGAATCATTTCCTGTAATTGATCACGCATCCAATCTCTCAATGGCACCCTATAGCCATGCTTAGGGCGATGGAGAATATTTTTAGGCAGATAATTCTTCAATGCCTTTTTCACTACATATTTTCCTTCAACACCTCGGAATTTATGGTTATCAGGTAAGCGGAATGCCCATTCAACCAAATGATGATCAAGAAAAGGCACTCGAGACTCGAGGCCAAAAGCCATGGTCATTCGATCTGCTTTGGTTAACATCTCACTCACCAAAGTTGTCTTTAAGTCAGTATATAGTTTACGGGTTAGCTGGGTAACATCCTTTTGATATTCGTAATAACGATGGATAATATTTTCCTGTCTCGCATCATGGATTGTCTGCCAGGCACTTGAAGTCATCAAAGCGGAAAGCTCAGACGCTGAAAAACTCAACGATAATTTTTTTTCGTAAACTTCAGCAGGAGTGGAAGCAGAGCGTAAAAGAATATTCCGACCTCGATTATAAAAATTTCGAGTTGACTGTAAATGATTCAAACCCAGACGATCCAAGCCTGAAACCACTGACCGAACTAACCGAGGAGGAAAACGTGGTTCTGTCCAGTGCCTCCACGGATAACCAGCAAATATCTCATCAGACCCATCACCCGTCATAACAACTTTGGTGTGTTTACTAGTCAATTCAGATAGGAGATAAAGCGCTAAAGCTGACGAAACAGCAAAAGGTTCATCAGCATGCCAAACCATTTTAGGCAGGGCGGTTATCAAATCAGGAGTCAGGTTAAATTCACGATGGTTTGTCTCATATTGTTGTGAAACCTGGGCAGCATATCCACCCTCATCAAAATCTTTCAAGCCTTTAAAGGTGGTAGAGAAGGTATTAAGGGGTTGATCCATCATTCCAAATTGACTGGCAAAAGCTACTATAGCACTGGAATCCACACCCCCACTAAGAAAAGCTCCCACAGGTACATCTGCAACCATATGAGATGTTATAGCATTTTTAAAATGGTGTTCAAACTCCTCTGTTGCTTTATTAATATCGATATTTGTACGAGGGCTGGCAGCATCAACATCCCAGTATTGATGTACTTCAAGAGCGCCATTTTCCACAATCATATAATGGCCGGGCAATAATTTTTTCACATTCCGGAAAATGCTTTCAGGGTCGGGAATGGACAAGTAATGAAAAAAGTCTCCCAAAGCCCCATAATTTAGTTCACGCGACACACCGGGATCAGCAAGCAAGGCTTTTAGTTCGGATGCAAACAAAACCCGATCATTATTTTGATAATAGAATAAAGGTTTTATTCCAATGCGATCACGCGCCAAAAGAAGGCGTTGACGTTTTGTATCCCAGATCGCAAAGGCAAACATACCATCTATCATGTTAAGAAAGTTCACCCCATACTCTTCATAAAGATGAACAATAACCTCAGTGTCTGAATTGGATTTGAATACATAACCCTTTTCTTTTAAGAGAGGATAGAAATCCTTATAATTGTAGCATTCTCCATTATAGGTAATCCAAACCGTGCCATCATGATTTGATAAAGGCTGATGTCCCAATGGTGAGAGGTCAATAATCGAGAGACGACGATGGGCCAGACCAATTTGATCTTTAATATAAGCCCCACTATCATCAGGTCCTCGATGCGCAATCAGATTCGACATGTTTTGCAAGAGCCTGGAATCAACTGGCTCCTTTGACTTGTAATTATATATGCCGGCAATTCCACACATAGCTCACTCCAACGAAAGTTTTGTTTTGTGTGCAGCTCCAAGTAAAAAAGGGCTGCATATAAGCGAAGTCTTAAACTGATGCTTTCTTTCCATGCCCTTCAATACCATTATAGCCATAATTGACTTCGATATTTTTAAGATATGCGTCATTGAACCATTGCTTGACAGTATTAAGAGTTTGAGGGCTATCATACGTTGGGGATAGCATATCAAACGTATCAAGGATCGCCCACTCTTGAAGTATCTTATCACTCAAATCATAAATACCTTTATAATCTGCAACCAGTAAAACCCGATTCAACTGCCTGCCATATGGAAGTTTGTTAATCAACCTGCATATCGGCCACATAAATTTCACATAGGCTCTCAAAATTTTATAGAGCAATCCGGGGTTCAATCTTCTCGTAATGGGTCTCACCCAGTATTTAGTTTGAAAAAATCCCACAATTCCTTTGATTATCTTGTAAACATCCACCACTATCTCGCCATTTTCCTTAAGATAACGAGGCAAAGACATAAATGCCTGCCTGGGGTCAGGTGTATGCTGTAAAACACCTATACAAAATAATTTATCAAAATAGTTCTCTCTCAATGGTAAATTATTGATATCAGCCTGAATAATAAAAACATTATTCATCTTTCCGTTAAATTTATAATTTACGTCAACAGCATAACTATAATCTGCAGAGACAACCAATGCACCTGTTGAAGCAGCTTGCGCAGTAAAGCGCCCAGACCCGCTCCCTACTTCAAGAAGGGATTGACCTGTTAAATCCCTGCCCCATCTTGTTTCCTCAAAAAATCGTTTCTCACTCACGTTTGACCCTGAATAATCATCGTATTGAGTCCTCGCATGATTGGTCCATTCCAGCCCAAAATTATTAGCATAATTATCCAAGGGGACAAAACGAGGTATATATTCCATTATTGGATAATGTGATCCACATTTTTTACAATTGAGCTTACCCGATCTAACGCGATTATCATCACCTCGCTCCGCTTCAGATAGCGCCAAATCTGTTTTACATTTTGGACAGACAAGTAGTTTTATATTTTCTTCTCTCATGACAGTGCTATCTCCTTAAATCTGCCGGTAAGGGTAAAAGAATCATTATTCAGTTGCAGGCGTGGTTGGCGTGGATCGAAAGCTTTGCTCTTAATTATAGTTTTCATGAAATCGACTTTATTGTCTCAAAAACCTTTTTCATTCTTTGCTGATATGTATGATCGCGCAGAACCCGCTCACGACCTTGTTGTATAACAGCGCTCCTCTCATCATCATGTGCCAGATAGTACTCTGCGAGCTCTCGAAAATGTTCGGGAGAACGATAAACTATCATTTCTTTTCCAAGTTCAAATTGATCTTCCATTCCTGGAATGTAATCTACAAGCTCAAAACCGCCTGCAGCGGGAATTTCGTATGTTCGCATATTTAACCCACCTATACGAGATTGAGAATGGTGGGCATTGGGGCAGATACGGGCAATATTATATACTTTAGCAACATCTGATCCAGCCAACCTCTTGGCGCGTAAAGTATCAGGGGGAAACAATTTCAACCCTGCAAAGCTTTTCCATCCACTACCCCAAATGGCCACATCCAATCCCTGCATGTGTTGTAATAATTTACCGCGTTCAGGGTAAAAGTTGGCGATCAAGCCAACTTCACACTTAAAACGTTTTCGATCTCTTAGACCAACCTGCTTTTGATAATATACGGCCGGGTCGTAAGCACATGGAAGATGGGCAAGATTCGAGACACCAAAGTCTTTTAACTCATCAAAACATCCATGGTCAAACACGAACAAAGTATCAATAAGCTTTAATTGAGATGCAACCTGTGGGTAATTCTGAAAATATAATACAGGGTCATCCACCCACCAGGAAACAACTTGCCGTGCTGATTTCTTAAGAGCAGCCAAAGTCTCAGCCTGAAGGATTTCACCCTTAAGAATAAAAACCAAATCTGACTGATAGGCACGGCTTACTTTAATCAGCCTTTGATTCATATTATCTTCCCATGCAGATCCAATGCTTTCACCAAATGGCTGCAACAAACCGTTTAATACTGAGGGAGCATAACTATTTATTATCATCTTATTATGGATCGTATTTGGCGCATAAGGTGTATCGAACACAAAGACCTTAACTTCGTGGCCAAGTGCAAGAATCCCACGTTCAACACCTTCCAGCCAGCCACCTATCCATCTGGGCCCAACAAGTAATATTTTCATTATTTCTGCTCAAGCTTCATATGCACAAGACCATCTCTAATCGCAACTGGCTGGATATTCAATTCCTTCTGGATTTTAGTAGTATCAAAGGATGTGTCTTTGGGGCGTGGGGCAGTTTGAGGAAAATAAGAATCTGGAACAGGCTCTATCAAATTAGCGTCCAGTTCAAACACATCTGCAGTTTCGAGAACAAATTGATACAGTGAAACATGATCTCGCCCGGCTGCATGGAAAATTCCATTTTTGTTTTGTTGTTCAATCGCCCAAATCACCTCTGCACAGGAGTATGCTGGTAAGGGTTTACTAAAAATATTATCTACAACTTTTATGGTTTTTTTCTCCTTTAAAGATCTTACCCACCATACTACAGGATTATCACGTCCGCCGGGATAAGGCCAACCATACAGCATAATAGAGCGAACAATGGCCCAGTTTAAACCGCTTTTTTGAACTATATCCTCAGCTTCCACTTTGAGCTGGCCGTAATAGTTGATCGGGCTCACGAGGGCGGTCTCCGCATAAAAAGGGTTAAGGCCATCAAATACAGCATTGGTGGAAATATAAATTATCCGTGAATTGAACCTACGGCAAAGATCAACTACAAGCCGGGTGCCATCAACATTGATATTGTGTGTGATCTCGCGATTTTTTTCGGCAAAATCCACACTCCCCATCGCAGCAGTATGAATCACCAGATCGGGTTTGGCATGCTCAAAGACGGCCTGCATACCTGCCTGATCAGTCAGATCAACTGGAATAATTGGGAATGGCAGTGGTAATGGAAGAGAACGTCCCACTGAACAAGTTGCCATCCCGGCTATTCCTGCAGGGGCGGATCGCTGAAGCGCAACACCAAGCAAGCCGGTTCCTCCGGTGATCAGCACATTCTTCACAGCTTTAGCTGACAAATTTACTACCCATTCTTTAAAGCCCAGTTATAAGGAACATCCGGAGAATCCCATTCCACGCGGAATTCGTCCGGCTTCTCGTAATTATATGGTTCTGTAACCGTATTAACAATAAGAGCAGGGCCAGTGGCGATCCCTTTAAATCCATGGTAGATCATGGGGGGAATTTTCACCAGCGCAGGGTTTTTCTCACCGATAAAAAACTCATTAACCTGACGATATGTCGGCGAATCGATTCGCGCATCAAACAAGACGAGCTTTATCATTCCTGAGACACAGGCCATATAGTCTGTCTGTAGTTTATGGTAGTGCCAACCCTTTACAACATCAGGATAAACTGCCGTCATATAAACCTGTCCAAATTTATCAAAAAACTCATCGTCCACGCGCATCATTTCCATTAAATAGCCGCGTTCATCTGCAATGATACGTAATTTCTTAAGTACTACACCTTCAATCATTCTTCCTCCAGATATATCAATTAATTTATTTAAAATCTATTCTCAGTGAATAGCTTGTGAGATAGGCTTAATATCCTCATGATCTTCATCTGCAAGCCTAAGAAGATAATCACCATAACCATTATGTTTTAAAGCCTCGCCAAGTGAACGCAAGTGCGCCTTACTGATAAAACCCATGCGGTATGCAACTTCTTCCGGGCACCCTATCATAAGTCCCTGGCGTTCCTCTACAGCTTCCACAAAATTAGCAGCATGCAACAGATTTTCGTGTGTTCCAGCATCCAGCCATGCCACGCCACGGCTTAAGGGTTGAACATTTAATTGTTCGTGCTCAAGATATATGCGATTGATATCTGTGATCTCAATTTCACCTCGCGGCGAGGGTTTTAAATTAGCAGCTAAATCGCACACCCGATGATCATAGAAATAGAGACCAGGTATGGCATAACGCGAACGTGGTTTTTCAGGTTTTTCCTCAAGCCCAATTGCTCTGCCTGCATGGTCAAACTCCACTACACCATAAGTAGTTGCATCACGCACTGGATAAGCAAATATCAATGCGCCTTCTTTAAGTTTTGCTGCTGTCTTTAATTGCTCCCATAAACCTGTGCCGTAAAAAATATTATCGCCAAGTATTAAACAAGACGGCCCATTATCTATAAATTCACGGCCGATGATAAAAGCATCTGCCAACCCTCGTGGTTCCACCTGTTCAGCATAGGAAAAACGGACTCCCCACTGTTCGCCTGTATCCAGCAAACGACGAAATTGCGGGATATCTTCCGGAGTACTGATGACCAAAATCTCACGAATTCCAGCAAGCATAAGCAATGAAAGTGGATAGTAGATCATTGGTTTATCATAGACTGGAAGCAACTGCTTGCTCATTGCAAGAGTAAGAGGATATAGCCGCGTGCCACGACCGCCTGCAAGGATAATACCTTTCATCCCATCTCCTGGCGCTTTTGATAATTTTTTTCCATCCAATCAGAGTAGTTATTCTGCATCAGGACAGTATTAATCCAATCTTTGTTAAGGAGATACCATTGAATCGTTTTTCGCAAGCCGCCTTGCAAATCATGTTTCGGAAACCAGCCAAGTTCATTATTTATCTTTGTAATATCCATTGCATACCGCCGGTCATGACCCGGTCTGTCTGGAACATGTTCTATCAGGGAAGCATACAGTTTCGAGGCTGGCACCAACTCATCTAAAATTGTGCAAACCGAATTCACGATCTCAATGTTATAAGGCTGGTTTCCTCCACCTATATTATAAGTTTCACCAAGCCTGCCCCTTTTCAAGACAAGATAGATCGCTTCGCAGTGATCTTCCACATACAACCAATCACGAACCTGTCTTCCATCTCCATAAACAGGCAAAGACTTTTGCTGCAAAGCGTTCAGAATCATAAGAGGGATCAACTTCTCGGGGAATTGATAAGGCCCATAATTATTGGTGCAATTTGTAATGGTGATTGGGAGATCATAAGTGTGGAAATAAGCTCGTACAAGATGGTCTGATGCCGCCTTGGAAGCAGAGTATGGTGAACGAGGATCGTAGGCAGTGTTCTCAGTAAAAGCAGGGTCATCTGAAGATAGAGAGCCAAAGACCTCATCGGTAGATACATGATGGAACCTAAATTCAGGTTGTCCCTTTGTTTTGTTCCAGACAGTACGGGCTGCCTCCAATAAGGTAAAAGTGCCTGTTATATTGGTTGTTATAAATGGAGCCGGCCCCAAGATTGACCGATCGACATGAGATTCAGCTGCAAAATGTACAACTGTGTCAATTTTGTTTTCAAGCAAAATATTGCTCACCAGGTCTATATCACATACATCTCCGCGTACAAAGCGGTGATTTGCTTCTGTGGGAAGATCGCGCAGATTTTCAAGGCTGCCTGCATACGTCAAAGAATCAAGAGTAATGACATTCAAACTTTTATCCGTTTCCAGCAAATAACGAACGAAGTTAGAACCAATAAAGCCTGCGCCGCCAGTTATCAAAATATTTTCCATAAAACGCCTTTATTATCCTTTTGCACAAGTCTATCAGGGATATGAACCCTGGCTCATTATGGCAACAAACAATTAAAAAACTCCACGCGAATTCAGCCAATCATAGAAACGCGAACTGGCTTTTCCGTCAAGACCGTAACATAGTCTATCAAGCATGGTATGCCACTGCGACTTGCGTCTTATATAATCCTGATCCTGGCCCAGACATTCCTGTACAGCCAGGTGAAGCTCGTTCTCACTTGTATACAAAAATGCGCCGTCAGCAATATCCGGTATGGGACCCAGAGTATATCTGCCGGTCGTTCTATATATCACCGGCATACAACCAGAAACCATCGCCTCCACGCCAACAGAGGACGTACCCGTTATAACAATGCGTGATGCCAAAAGCAGCTCATGAAGCCCGGCAGATGCAATCTGATAACGATCAAAACCGATCTCGCGAGCAGAGGCCTCAAGGGTATCGGTCAACACCACCCAGTAGTGAAAACGTACGAGAAGGAAAATATTTGGAAATCTTTTCCCAACATTAAGCGCCCATTTTAAGATCGTAAGCGCTTCATCTCTCAGACTGGGTAATGCCAGTAAAACGAGGGCCGTTTCAGGGTTCAGACCGAGGCGGCGTTTCCATTCCGTTTCCGCTGCAACCCGATCATCTGTAGAGTCGACTCGTAAATATGGATAACGAATGGGGCCGCTCAACATGACACGATCATCAACAAGTATTTTCTTGAGAATATCATATGGCACAGTGCCATAAGCCGCTATATGATCGGGCAGCGGCGCGTATGGTGGCTCAAGTTCAGGCGATAATTTTATTTGCTCAGGCAGAAAACGATACCCCATATGACTTGCGCCGATCAAAGATGTTTGAAGCCCAATCACCGGTATATTTGGGTTGAATAACTTCACTCCAAGATTGAAGGCTTTCTCAATGGGTTGAAACTCAAAAGCGTGCATGGTACAAACAACATGATCAAGGCTGGATACCAATCGTGAGGCCGCATGAACGATCATGGAACATTGTATGATGGCTGGATGCCATATCTCCTGCAAAAACTCACGGCGAACCAGCCCGCTGACATCCACATCATTAAATAAGATCTTTTCTTCTATTCGTGCTTGAAACCATTTTGCGATCTTCTGTCCCCAACCCCAACGCCAATAAATCGAGAGCAATTCAGAAAATGTAACCAATGAGTGAATGAATATAACGTTATTGGCAGATGTGCGGGAACGCCAGACACGCAAATCACCTAGAAACTTAAAGAAACCGATCGAAGGTGATGCTATATACAGCAGAGTATGCCCATGCTGCTTCAATTGATCAGGCCAATCCCCCAACGCGCGATTCTTTAAGTGACCCGAATCGTCTGCCTGCTCCCACAGGGTTGGAAAAATTGTCAGTCCAAGCACATTGGATTTTGAGAGACTAACATCATGAAGGCTTCCAATTTTATTTATCCGCACAAGAAGCCAAAATGCAATATCGCGAAGTATGCCCGCACACCACTTCATCATCAACTGTACATGAGTTCGATATTTTGTTTGATGAGATGGGACAAGGCACATTCGGTTAAAGTGCGCGCCTCCACGTTCTGCTGTCTGTCTCACTGGCTCCTCGAACAAGGGATCATCTGTAACCAGCGTGACAATGTCATAACTCTCCCCCTTCATGACAAGGCTCAACAAAACTAGAGCATAGAAATGATCTATCAAAGGGTTTCGCATCACACCCATTTCAGAAATGGGCATGAGCCAATACAGGCTTACTTTATCGTTAAATAAAGTGATATCCACTAAACCGCTGGATTTTGCAAAATGATAAAGAAATTGCGGATATAAATGGCGCATTTGAATATTCGCCAGCGATGCATATTCCTGAAGATCAAGCCAAAACGCTTCACCCTGCACTTCGGCTTGTTCCGGCTTACGAGCATCTCCCAGGGGAAGTACATGTACCAGCCGCCCCTGCGACCGAGCCGCGCGAAAATATTCAGCCCTGCCCCAATCCTGTTCATGCTGCAAGATCTCTACGACCAATTCCAACTGCGACTCTCTCCTGTGACTCATTAAATTAAAAGATGTAATGCTCAAGTTCAGTTAGATCAGGAAACACAGATATATCAGGCGGAAAGGGATTTGCATCTCCAACTGGAACACGGCCATAAAAAGACAAGCCTGCCTGAACAGCAGCTTTATAATCATTAATGGCATCACCAATAAAGGGCATCTGATCGGGAGTCATATGATGACGTTTCAGAATATCCCGGATGATTTCTGTTTTCGTTCGAGGTGTTCCATGGGCCTCGCAAAAGAAACTATCCAAATTTCGGCGGGAGAGGATTTCAGTTAATTCGCTGTGAGGCGTGCCAGAAGCGATGAAAAGCGGAATGGACGATGCATATTTCTCGATAAAGTCCAACGCACCGGGGACATTTTGGCTTGTAACAACTTTTTCCTTCGCCAGTTCCGAGAAACGATCTCCTAATTTTTTCGATTTTTGAACCGAGAGCGGACGATTAAGGATATCACGATAGATGATTTCAAATTTGGTAAAACGGGACATGCCGCCATTGGCAAGGTGAAAAGACAAAATGGCGGGCAGATGTTCCGCTTCATCTGCAAATAGTTCTCGAAACGCCTCAGTCTTTACGTTGACAGACTCCACAATGACACCGTCAAAATCGAACAAAATGGCTTTAACTGTCATTTATCTGCCCTGTTTTGTTCATTCTGATAGATCTCATCGAGGCAATCAAGCAAACCCTGGCCCATATCCAAATAATAATGGCTGACAAGTTTCTTGCCGATCTTGGGGTGGAAAGTATAAGGCGTAAGGTTGTAATGGCCGGGCGCTTTTCTTTCATCGGGAGATTGCATGTCTATTTGAACATCGGCCCCAACCATCTCACGGATCATATACATCAGGTCGCGAAAACGCATGGGGTGCTGACCGGTAAGGATCACATTTTGATTCTCAAATTCAGCATCCAGGATCTGCACGCTTGCGCGCGAAGCATCCTCCACGTGGATGTACTCGCGCATTTCGTCACCTGTTGCCCGAATGGAAATTTTTCTATCGTATAAAGCCTGCTTAAGATAGCGATAAACACTGTTACGAGAATCAGCGCGGCGGCCATAAAGAGTTCCATAGCGTAAAATTGTATAGCTCAACCCAAAGCGGCGTTGATATTCCTCGATATAGGCCTCACAAGCCTGCTTGCTGACACGATAAAATCCGCCTGCCTCAGAATATACATAAATAGTGGATGCAAAAATAAATCGCTTTATATTTGTCTGACGAGCCGCTTCCAGTATATTAACACATCCTAATACATTCAAACGAACGGTATCCACGGGGCGCATGAGCGCATCGTCAATATCCGCAAGCCCGGCAAAGTTATAGATCACCTCATGGTTTTGTACTGCACGCCTAACAGCATCTGCATCAAGAATATCTCCCTGTATAAATTTCTGGGATACTTGCAAATAAGGTGACAGGTTGACATCAAAGATAGTCACTTCATGCCCAGCTTCTGTGAGGGCATCTGCAAGGTGACTGCCAACAAAACCTGAACCGCCAAAAACAATTATTTTCATAACCTAACCTGAGAGACTGCAATTTCATATTCGCTTTGAGGCACAATACTTTTAAGCGGTTCTTTTCTTAGAAAGCGAATGGCTTCCTCAGTAGCCTCTATTTCCATACGGGAGCGGCAATCCTGCGACATGCTGCCCATGTGAGAGGTCAGCAGGCAGTTTTCCAATGCGCTTAATTCACCTGTATAAGGTTCGCGTTCGAATACATCAATCGATGCTCCGGCGATACGGCCAGCCCGAAGCGCCTCTGCAAGATCATGTTCGTTGATCATATTTCCTCGGGATGTATTAACCAGCAAAGCATCCTTTTTCATCAAATCCATCTCTCGTTCGGCAATGAGATTACGAGTCGTCGGCGTCAATGGCAAATGCAGGGAAATAATGTCTGCTTCGCGATAGATATGTTCCTTTTCAACCCATTGAATATTGTGTGTTTTTCCAAATTCTTCATCCACCGAAATATCATTTGCAAGAATACGGATCCCAGGGAAGCCGCCTGACAGATGCTTTGTAACCAGCTTTCCGACACGCCCCATGCCGATCAGCCCAACAGTTATTTCAGAAAGTCTGCGTCCCATAAAACGGTGCCAAATTCCGTTGCGCATGTTTCGATCTGCCTGGGAAAGGCCACGCAGCAATGAAAGCATCTGGCCGATTGTTAATTCCGCCACGGCAGGGGATGGAGCATCTGGAGTATAAGTAACCTGAATACCGCGCTCGCGCGCGGCGAGTAAATGCACATTATCCAAGCCAATGCCAACGCGGGCAATCAACCCCAAGTTTGGAGCGGCTTCTATCACACGGGCAGTAATGGGTTCTGTGCCGGCAATCAGGATTCCAAAATCTGGGATCATTTCGATCAGCTCATCTTCCTTGAGACGCCTGCCAATCGGGTTGATCACATATTCAACTTGATCAGATTCCAGCAGGTCAATCGGATAACGGTCTGCCTGACCGAATGGCACAGTTGTGATCAAGACCCGGCGTTTAACATCCTGGGATGATTTAATAACAACCGGCGATTTGACAACAACCTCATCCTGTTCGATATGAGATGTATAAGGAGTATCCATATCGCTAAATCCACGGCGACGCAGCCACTCTTCCACCATGGGAATCTGCCAGGGGTAATCCACATCGCCATAGCCTTCATGGACAAGAGCCGCAACCCGCTGGCCAGCTACATTGACGATGAAATTCGGACGGGCAGACTTAAGTGAACCGCCAAAAAAGCTTTGCGGGCGAAGGACAAATAAAAGCGAATCAGGGAAGTAGGCATCCTGCTGGGTTGAATGCGGTTCCATAATTCCGGTATACGATCTCAGCAGTCCATCCTGAGTCAATTGCAATGAGTGATGAGGGTGATATTCATTGTGCTGTGACACCGACATCACTGCATCGAGTTCCGGCCGCGCCCGCAGCATTTTCACTCCCTGATCGATCAACCCGGCTGTAACGGTGGGAGCGTTCGCGATCAATACCACCACTGCCTCAATTTCCTGCCCCAGCTGCCGGCGCATTTCCTGGTAACCATGTGCTATCACATCTTCAAGTGCTACAGAATCAGCGGCCAGTTCCGGGGAACGTTCAATTACATCCACGCCAATATGGCGGGCAATACGGGACATATTGGCATCGTCAGTGCTTAAATAAACATGGTGCACCTCGGCAGAGTTCTGGGCGGCCAGAAGCGGATAGACCATAAGCGGTCTGCCTAAAAGGGGAAAGGTATTGCGGCCGGGGAAAAATCGGCTTTGTGCGCGACCGCAGATCAGGGCAGTTATCATTCTAATGATCCAACTTCCAATTTAAATCTTTTTCGTAACCGAGGTCGATCAGGTGCTTCCCGCATTTATCTTTAAATATTTGAACCTGTTCTTCGGTAAAGTGGTTGCGCCAATCTCCTACGATTCCTTTGCGAGCTGTGCCCTTGTGCTTACTCAAGTTCTCCTTGATATCAAACTTGGTGCGTGCTGAAATCTCCTGAACAATATTCTCAACTTTATCTTGTGGGAGGTCAATCTTGAAGAAGTCAAGCACATTGGACAGGGTCAATACGGGATTTTGACGTAACCCCTCATACTTTACTTCAAAGAAACGACCTGGCTGCTGCGCCATGACGGAACGCCAGCCTTCCACCCAACCCAAATAATAGCCAATCGTTATTTCAATATTATGCAGCATGGCTTCCTCTTTGGGAGTGGAGTTGTACTGCACATGATGACGATGAGAGGGATCATTCAGCACATGGAAATATCGCGAGACACATTGATCCCGCAGGTCACGGTACATGATAATGGGCCGTAAATTAAACTGATCCAGAACCTGCAAATTTGCCGGCGAATACTCTGTATGCAGTTTCATGACATAATGCATGTTATGTGGCAGGTGCGAGAAAATATTACTGCAAATATTATGCAGCTGGCTGCAATTATCTGGATCATACACGTAGGCCGGTTTGTATCCGGGGATCTGTTCCAGCAACTGCGACAGCCAGTTCGTGCCAGATTTTGGCAAACCAATAATAAAAAGAAGATGAGGCCATGTATGATTTTGTGAAGAGGACGAAAGAAAAGAATCCAATTTCATCATTCCAAGGTGATAGGTTCTATTTGCAGATTTTCGAATTTTTTTTATGAATGACATAATTATTCGCCTCCACTCACTGCGATCGTTTGACCACTGATATAAGATGCTGAAGGAGAAAGCAAAAAGCAAACCAGCTCTGCAACCTCTTCGGGTTTTCCAATACGCCCAAGCGGAATTAATTTTATCCGTGCCTCGCGTTCTGCTTTCGATTTATCTTCCCAAAATGCGGTATCGGTCATGCCGGATCGTACAGTATTGACGAGAATATTATGAGACGCGCCCATTTTTGCCATGCCGATAGTTAAAGTTTCTAAAGCAGATTTTGCCATGGAATAATGAAGTGTTTTCGCAGAGCCGCCATATTTGACACCGATGGAACTAATATTGATAATCCGTCCCCCACTATTTTTCTGCATATATGAAAATGCCTGCTGTGACAAAAAGAAAGGCGACTCAACATTCAATGCGAAGGTTTGATCCCATTCATCCTGCGTCATTTCAGGGAATGAATTCTTTCCCTGGGGTGCGCCTGCATTGTTCACGAAGCCATCTAAACCACCAAATTTTTCAAGCATAGCAGGGATTAATAAATCTCGTTCTTTTGAAATGGTTAAGTCTGCCTGAAAAATTTCGGCAACTCCGCCAGATGATTTTATTTCATCTGCAATCACTTGCGCCTCTTTCACACGTTGATGATAGTGGACTCCAACATGCGCGTTAGACTCGCCCAACAAATGTGCAATCGCCGCGCCAATGCCTGAACTTGCGCCAGTGACGAGGAATCTTTTTCCACGCAAGTCAAACTTCGTTTTATTTTCCATAAGGGGTTTCTGTTTCTGAAAAACCATGCTTCTTCAACCAAAATTCCACTTGCGGGATCTGCCATTCGTAATCCACATCCAGCCCACCCCATTGATGAACGGGCAGGATATTTTGTCCCATCCACTTTTGCGGCAACAGCCCGCTGTGCAGGTTTTCAAGGCAATATGGGCGGACAATGGATGTGCTCATATCAGCAAAATATACATCGCCTTGTGAATCGCGGTCACAATTAAGGGTGGCAGGGTCACCAAACACTTCAAAAGGTACAAAGGGATGCAGGTATCCATCCTCGCCCAACTTGCGTGCCCTTAATGGACTCCACATATTGTAGATCGAAACCGTTACCGCTGAATCAGCTTTCGGGTCAGCGCGAAGCGCGGCAATTCCCTGTTCAAGCAGTTCTGCATTGATCGTGGCGGCGTTTGCAAAGAGCAGGATCATCATTTCAATCGTTTCACCTTCTTTGGCAAGCTCATCACGAATGACTTGATAGCCATGCACATAGGCATCTTCACCCAATGCCTGTTTCGTAGCAAGATGAGGCGGACGTTCAATGATGCGCGCGCCATATTCAGCAGTGACTTCTTTTATACGCGGCGAATCAGTGGAAACATAAACACGATCCACTGAAGGCGCATTCAAAGCCGCCATTAATGGGTAAGACATTAATGGACGCCCAAAGAGTGGGTATAGGTTTTTACCGGGGAAGCCGATACTCCTTTCGCGGCCTAATAACAAAGCAATGATCATTTCTTAATCTCCATCACAGCAAACAAGGTATCGCATTTCCATTGGCTTTTTAATGCTTCTGCATACGCAATTTCAAGTTCAGGGGTAAATAAATCTTTGAAACGACCTGCCCCGCCCGGCTTCCCTTCCATCATCCAAACCATGTGATTGGACAGGTCATATCGCTGCGCAGGAATCATTTGTACTGAATATCCTGCTCGCGTCAACACATCGGTCAATGTACGAGGCGAAAAATTATAATAGTGCGCCTTCTGCCAATAGAACGGAGCAAAGTTTGGAATGTTATACGGATTTAGCAACACATCATCCACGTTGGGCACTTCAAGCAAAATACGTCCGCCAGGTTTTAGCCAGCTTGAAAGAGATGACATATATGCAATTGGGTCTCGCAGATGTTCCAGCACATAATAAAGAAAGATAACATCAAAGAGATTTCCTGAAAGTTCATCCAGTGAATTATGTGTTTTTATTCCGATACTGTTGGCATGTTCGCGATATGCCTGGCTGGGTTCGACACCAGTCACCGAATTCACATAACCTCTTAAATCATCGAGAAAATATGCGGTGGAACTACCGATCTCCAGCACATCATCTGCCTGTTTTAGGAATGGCCGCACCAGCGGGAGTCTGCGTTCGCCTTCGGGTTGGTATGAACGAAAATGCGCCTGCGGACTCTTCCAGCCTGCGCCCGAACGGCCTGCCATATATTTTTCAAATTCGGCGCGGTAAAAATCGGCTTCTTCCTCTTTAGACATGATCGGAAAAAGATAAACGATCTCACACCCTCGGCATCTATATTCCGCGGAGGCGGGTGCATCAGACACTTGCGCCCCGATCAACTCAGCGTCAGATGAACCGCACAAACGGCAAATAGGTTTACTCATATGATTTCCTTTCGCGCCCAGGCAACCATGTTATGAAGGCCATCCTCCAAGTTAACTCGCGGTTTCCAAGCCATCTCTTTTTCCATTGATGAAGTATTGGCAGTTAAACCAAACTGGTCAAACACAGAGCCTTGCAGTTCTTTAATAGGATGATCGGCATCAAGTTTCATTACACGGATCAAAGTTCTCAACAATTCACGCACAGTGGTTGCCTTACCCGTACCAAGATTATAAACAGGGGATGGAGTTTGATGGATTCCCAAAGCTTTTATCCAGGCGTCCACTACATCATCAATATAAATAAAATCACGAAAGCGTTCCAGCGAACCTGTAACAGGCACTTCTTCGCCGCGCAATAAATATGCCAGAAAAATGCTTGCCATCCCTTGTTTCATATTTTCCAAATTTTGCCCGGGTCCATACACGCTGAACATTCGGAATGCAGTCACATTCAGGCCTTCCAACGAAGCGAGACGCAACAAATGTTCGGAAGCAAGTTTGGATACGCCATAATATGCAATAGGTTCGCAGGCTGCATCTTCTGAAACAGGCGAGGCGTGTTTGTTTCCATACACCACCATCGAACTCGCATACAAAAATCTCGGCACAGAATTTTTCAGACACCAGCGTGATAATAATAATGTTGATGCGGCATTTACTTGCAGATCGTAATAAGGCATGTCAATGGATGCAGGCCCTGAAGATTGCGCAGCGAGATGACAAACCGCATCGAATTTACCGGATGGAAGATGGTCCAGGCAATCTGCCTGAGCCAGATCGTATTTGACAAATTCCGCTTCAAGCGGCACGTTAGCCTGCCTGCCAGTCGACAAATTATCCACCACTGCAACAGTGTGCCCTTCGTCAATTAACCGACGGGCAATCGCCGAGCCGATAAAACCTGCGCCACCGGTGATCAATATTCTCATTCAGCCTCTGTAGTATACAGCGCGGTCAATTTCGCATCTGGTTTGCCAAGGTTTTTGGAAGCAGCACCTTCACTCAAAAACACTTCGCGATTATCTTCTGCAGAGCGATATAACGCGTTCAATAAACGAATAGCGCATGTGCCTTCTTCAAATGAAACAGGATGAGGTTTGCCTTCTGTTAATTCTGAAATCACATCACGAAAGAACGGCCAGTGACCGAATCCATAGGCGTCGGGAAAATCCTCCGAATAAGCCGAGGCAGTTTCAGGGTCCAGTGTGAACGTGCTAAGTTGATTGGAGGCGATGCCGGTCAGGATGGCAGTCCCCTTTTCAGCCAGCACAGAAATGGATGCTTCAAAATCATCAGGTCTTGCGGCCGTGGTAACTTCGATCACGCCCAATGCGCCATTCTTGAATTTAAGCGTGGCAATAAATGTGTCTTCCACTTCAACATTGACAAGCTGTGTAGCTGCGCGTGCAGTCACAGATTCAATATCACCAAGCATGTATTGAAGCAGGTCTACATAATGGATACCCTGATTTGTGAGTGCGCCGCCATCCATGGCCCATGTGCCGCGCCAGGGGTCGCGATCATAATAACGCTGCGGGCGGCACCAACGTAAACGCACCGTGCCAAGTACAGGTTTGCCTAATGCCCCTGATAATAAATCATCATGCACTTTTTGCACGGCTTTGTTATATCGATTTTGATAAACAGGGAAAATTTTAACGTTATTCGAATCGGCAACCGATTTCATGCGGGCAAGATCATCCCATGCCAAAGCCATTGGTTTTTCAACGACAATGTGTTTACGGTATTTCTGGATTACATCTATTGTATGTTGCGGATGCATTCCGCTGGGTGTGAGGATACAGACTACATCCACCTGTTCATTGCGCAACATGGTGTGATAGTTGGTATAGGCAGGCACGCCATATTTTTGGGCATAACCTTCGGCGCGTTCAGAGATGATGTCACAAACTGCAACCAGTTTTGCGCCGGGCAATTCTGTTAATGGACCAAGATGATTCTTGGCAATACGCCCGCAACCAATGATGGCAAAACGAATATCTGACATAATTAACCTTTTGAACTAATCTCCACGTTTTTTCATGAACTTTGCAGGCACGCCGCCAACAACAGTATATGGTTCCACGTCGTTCGTTACAACTGCGCCAGCGGCAATTACTGCCCCTTTGCCAATATGCACACCGGCAACGACCACGGCATTTGCCGCAATCCATACATCATCTCCCACGATGATCTCGCCACCACTATGACCCTGCTCGCGAATGGTCATATCCGCGCGGGTCGTCACATGATCGCTCGCCCGTAATACCACATTTGGAGCAATGAGCACATAATTTCCTAGAATGATTTTTCCCTTTTCACTTGCATTGACAGTAACATTTTCAGCAATGCTTACATGATCGCCAATTTCAAGCTCCCCATTAATTGCGCCTAAAGTGCTATTCCGCCGGATTGAAAAATTTTCTCCGATACTGATATTGTGAGCATCGTAGATTAATAGTCCCATTGCTAAATTCGCCCGGGGGCCAAGCTGCTTAAGACGGTGAGAAAAATACCAACGACGCAGAATTGCACCCGATCTACCGGGAATAGAAACCACCATCGCATCCAGATATCTTAACAATTCTTTATAGATAGACATAGCAATGAACCTCCAAATTTCAAAAAATCGAATCAACTGGTCAGGCAAAATCTGCACAAGCCAGGCATAACTAGATGTAATCTTTTCTTACAATAATCATTATTCTCTCTTTGCGCCGTTGAAGAATTTAAATATCAAGGTACGCCCTTGCCGAAGGTTATCTTGTAATTCAGTACGGCTCAAACCTGCCAAATCAGGTTTAATGAATGTAATGGATGCTACCAAAATAAAATATGCGGCAGATGAAATTCCAAGTGTCCAAATTCCAGCAAACCCGGCATGGGTCAATATTCTACCTCCCCCCCACAAGGTCAGTCCTGCACAAATAAAAACTACAAATGCCATACCGAGTTTTTGAACCAGGGTCTTGAAATAGTTCAACCCAAACGTTTTGTGACTCATCCACTCGTATGCCTGCACACTTAGCAATCCATATCCAACCATGCGGATTGCAACGCCGAGCGCGCCCAAGCCAAGTCCTGGTATGGGAGCGCCGGGAGATGCAAGCAGATAGTAACTAAGCAAAACATCAGGTATGGAAATAAATATCCCAAGATTGCGAATAGCGACAGTTTTCTCCGACCCTTTAAGCGCGGCAATATTGAGTTGGCCGTATGTTTGTTGAAGAGGATAATACGCCATAAGCGCAAGAACGGGGATCGCCAATTGATACTGATCACCAGCCAGAATCCCAACCAGAAAATGACCGCTAAACGACAGCCAGGTACACAATACAAAAGCAAGAAAAAACAGCATACGGGTGAAACGCAGGTAAACCCGCACGGCGCGTTCACGTTCGCCATTGGCCATGGCATTGGCGATCTCACGCCAAAAAATGGATATGGCAGAACTGGTAAATATCAACACCAGCGCAGACCATCGAAATGCCAGCGCAAAGAGACCCTGCTCCACCGAACCATACCAACGCTGTAAGAGATAAGTACTTAAATAGGCGACCAACGGCCTGTAATATTCCAGCAGGATCAAAGGAGATGAAAACCGCCACCAGCGTTGGATATATTCGTGTGTGCGGGAAAACCAGCCGCCATCCCAACACAGATCCCGATTGACGATCAGTAACCAGTATACAAGCAACAACCCGATCAATACAGCTGTAAATAGATTAAGCCAGATATATGTGTAAAAATTCAAAAGACCAAAAGCATTGAAGCCTAGCAAGCCAACCACATTGATAATTGCTGTCACCAATGTGAGGGCCTGTGTACGAACGGTCAGACCCTTACTATCACCCAATTGGCGCAGTGACGGAATGACAAACAACAACCATCCTAAAATAGTGACCCAGATAATCTTATCCATGGCCTGATCCGGCCAGAGCCAATCGGTGAGTCCAGCCAATGACAGTATCCCAATGACTGCTAACATGATAATGATCTGAGCGAGCAACAACAAAGTGTAAAGTTTGGTAAGTGAACCGCTGCGCCGATCCTGCGAAGAAAAGGTGAAAAATGCCTGGCTGGCGCTTGGGTCCAGAAAACTTTGAATGGTAGTAGCCGTGTTTAGTAGAAAATTGTAGCTGCCATAAGCGGCTGGTCCCAGGGCGCGCGGCGCTATTCCCGCCGTAACCACTGAAGCCGCCAACTGCATAAATTGCGTAAAAAGCGTGGCGGCATACCGGCGTTTAACACTTTCGATTGGAGTAGATGGTATGACTATTTGCGGAGCATCCACCATTTTTATTCCAGCCCCAGTGTTTTTTGAACAATTGTCCGGCAGCCCGCCATATCAGACGGCAATAAATAACGTTCGGCAAATTGGTCATCCCTTAAAGACGGAAGGCGGCCCTCGAGGAAATCCAGGATGCCCTGCTTTATTTGCGGCAGGGTATCATAAAAATGAACACGCTTTTGCAAGAGCAAATCTGCGCTTCTATTATAGGGAAGCAAGGGATCTGTCAAAGAGAGAACTTCCACATTTGCTTTCAAACATTCAAATAATGGCGATGATGGAAATTCAATTAGCACTGCGCCTACTGAGTAGCGTTCAAAGGCCTGCGTAAATGGCATCTCTTCTACAATTTCAACATTCTTTAATGTGCGTAACAATTCGATGGATGCGCTGGTTGAATAAGTGTAGCCGGGAAAAGGTTTAACCACCACGCACACATCAGAGAGTTGATCAAGAAATTTAAGCAACTCACGCTGATATTCTGCCAACTCATGCAGAAGTGTGCGAACACCCTCGTGATGGAAGGAAATGGCATTCGAGATCGGGAACAGAATATCCACCTTTTTGCGCCGTCTTGAAATATTTATGGGTATGGATGTTTTTTCTCCGACAGGAAAAATCTCACAACGCGGCTTAAGGTTTGGAGAAGACTCTTTAAGATCTTCGGCTGTAAACCCGAAGCTGAGATAATGTGTGCTCCACCAGTAATCTGAATCAAAATGCTTTGGGTGACTGACCTCGATACCAAAATTCCCGCCATGCTGACGACCCACTACCGGCACGCCCAGGCAAAGTAAATATTCAACAAGCAATGCAAGGCTATTGGTCGCAGCTGGAGGACGAACCCAAATTCCTCCAAGAACAGGACATTCCATACGAAGCCTATGTAAATTTTGTATTGGAACAAAAACCTGCTTAAACCGTCGGCATAGATCTTCCAAAAAGATCGCCCTAATAACACGCTGAGGATCAAATTCTGTATTGGCACTTAAGTCGGCACGTGCATCATCCGCCGCCTTATACAAGATCGCAGGAATAACAGCCTGCTCAACAGGTGAGGATTGTGTTTTTTCAAGAGATATGCTCGAAGAAAACCTCTCTCTCACCCCGTCAGGCAATAATTCTGCTGAACGTGAGCCATTGATCAATACCAATAATCCACGCGGTGAATCCAACTGAATTACAACAGGAGCGCTTTGCGGAACTTCCGTACGAAAATGTTTTTTAACAAGCTTGAATGGATTCTCAAATAAATCTGAAAAAACTGTTCTTGCACTGATGCGAGCCTTGTCTAATTTTTCACGCCTGCTAATCCTGCGAGAGAAAGACACAGAAACTTTTTCGATGGGGATTTCAGCTTGTTTAACCAGTATCTGGTAAATATCCAGACTTGTATAAAAAAAGGAGGGCATATCACTCGACCCATGCGGCTGGAATAAAAATACTTTTTCAGGTGTATGTCTGGACAGAAGCCGCATGAGTGAGGCTTGCAACTTAAGAATATTCATATACTCATATCGCCCACGGTAACGATACAATGCATAAAAAAATCTTAATTTCACATCCAGGCCGGTTGCAGCATTCAGCGCATTTCCAAAGTCAGTATCCAACTCAGCAAGCAAGGTGTTGACCCAATCTGCTTCTTCATAGAATTGAGTGATTTCTTTTGGCTGCAAGTAGGAAGAGATCGACTCACATGCAAGGCCATGTATGACAAGATAATCATCCACAGAGGCATGTGTGGAGATTAAATTTGTTTTATCAAATTTCTCGTGATGCTGGATCACGTATTCGGCATCATGTACGTCATTCAAAATTGCAATGGATGTCATAAATTTTCTGGCTTTCGGTAAACTATTCTCGATACCTAAGAACTTTGGCAGGGCTTCCAATAGCTATCGCATAGGGTGGAATATCACGAGTGACAACGGCATTGGCGCCTATTACAACGCCATCTCCTAATGTCACACCCTGGGTCACAGTCACATGCCCTCCAAGCCAGACATCATTCCCGATTACTACAGGTGAGCCATAATAGCCTTGCTTGCGAATGATCACATCTTTTTTACTGCCATGCTCCGATGAGTTGACATATACAAAGCCGGCAAATACACAATCTGCTCCAATGGCTATGCCATGCCCGCCATTGAAAATACTATAGCTGCTCAAAGCAGAATTTTCTCCAACGGAGAGTTCTGCATCGTTGGCAGTCACCAGCCAAACTTCCGTGCCAAAAGATGCTCCGTTCTTAATAGTGATGCGTCCATGCTTACGCATCCGAATATATAACTTTCCTCCCAAGGAAACATTATCGCCAAAGGATACATTTCGTAAAGATGCGCCATCACGCAACAAAATATCCAGCGAACCATGAACGTGAAAATTCCTGCCAACGTGCGCGCCGCGTGCCAGTAGATACAAACGCCAAAAAAAGCCTCTTAATTTATCCATTTATACTTTCTCAAGAATGTAACGATGCTCGCCGTCCCCCCACATCACATCTGCACCGGGAATATTTTTCTCAAGCGCGCCATCTAAATCAAATTCATTTTGACCATAAACTTTTGTGTACTTAAAACCAATTTGGTCTAACATATTATGTAATTCTTTTTTTGTGGTGTGCGACTCAACTGGCACATACCAAGTATCGCAAAAAATAAAGCGATTCGCGGGCATCCCCATTATATCCAGAACATTTTGTGTATAAGAAAGCGGAATACGCTTGAATACTTCACGCAATACATTACGGGTCTTCCAAAAAACTCCGTTGGCGGCATAAATATATAAAAAGGCGCGCTTCCCAGAACGCAATACGCGCCAAATCTCTTGCAAACCTTTTTGAATAGAGTGCGTATGATGAATTACGCCATTGCTGAAAACAAAATCAAATGATTCATTTTCAAAAGGAAGATTTAAGACATCGCCTTCACGAAAGTTGACTGACAAATTATTTTTCTCGCACCACAAACGAGCCGCTTCAAACGCACGTTTTTGCCAGTCTACGCCAGTTACTGATCTCGCCCCCACTCTTGCAAGAGCAATCGAATATCTACCGGAGCCACAACCCATATCCAAAACATCCCTGCCAACAATATCTTTTTCAATCACATCATCGGGTAGCCTGCGCTTCACCAATTGCAGACTCTCATCCACCAACGTGATCGAATCAAAATTGTGCCACATGTCAGCATACAAATCCGAAGTGGATTGTCCTAGCACATCTGATTCTTTGCGAATATCAGCAAACCGATTCAAATCAAATGAATAAGGATGAATTGTTTCCAATACATTTTTTGCGGAGGCATTTAATTTTTTGATGTGTTCTGCAACAAATTTTACAGGTTCAGTCAGTGTGATGTTGGCATACGGTTCAACAGGATATAAAAAGCGATATAGTTCATGGCTCAACACCACAACCCAATACGCCAGTCCTTTATCAATCATTTCATTGCTCAATCGTACAAACTCATCAAGGGCTTGATAATATTCCTTCTCTTGTGCTCTGATTTCTTTTTCTGAAATAACCATGGTTATCTTATGCCTCAAATTCTTCCAAAAATAATTTGGTGTTCAAAAAATTAAATAGAAACTTGCTTTCGCTGTTGGGCAAATCACCCTTTCCAAGCAACATCTCAACTTTATCCCGCCGAATATGTTCAAAGACAGGGCTGTCCTCGAGTAATGCTTCACAGGTGGATTTATCTTTCACATCCAAAAATGAGAAGATTGGTGCATTAAAGCCCACTTTGCGGCGGTTATCTACAATCGCATCGGGTGCAATGCCGCGCATGGCCTCGCGCAGAACGGATTTGGCTCTGCCGTCCTGGATTAAATGGCGGGTGGGAATGCTATTGGCAAACTCGAATAAGTCACGATCTAAAAATGGGGAGCGATTCTCCACCGAATAGTACATCGAATTCAAATCATCTTCATGTAAAATAACAGGCACAGCCTCATGAAACATCTCATTCAACATGCGGTTGCGAAGCAGACTGGGAGTGTAATTCTGCTCCTCGAATGGCTCGCCCCAGTCTCCAGTTAAGTACGAGGCGAAGCCGTCTGCATCCAGATAAATATGGTCACGGAATCCAGCATCTTTGATAAATAGATCAGGGTCACTCAAAAACGGATTACGTACAATCGGCTTGGTATGTGCTTCCCACGCTTTCAATGAGGATGAATGAAGCACGGCATCGTTACGAATTTCATACAGATATGCCAGATGATGATCGTAATATCCTGTAAAAAGTTCATCCGCCGCTGTACCGCTGACAGAAATACGATAACCATGATCGTGAATACTTTCAGCAAGCATCCAATGTGCATAATATGAAATGGTGTAAACGGGTGCATCGTGATAGCGGACAAGTTCACGTAATTTCACCAGGAAATCGCTTGTATCCACTTTGATGGGAGTGTGGCGAATGTCCAACTCTTTTACTGCATGCTCCACCATATCCTGTTCTTCGTAACGCGCATCGGTATTGACAATGGTAAAGCCATGCACATCGTAATTGAAAACACGTTTGGCAATACTGATGAGAGAATTTGAATCCACGCCGCCGCTCATGCAAAATGCAAGAGGCACATCGGCGCGCAAACGCAGCTCAACAGAGCGGATCAACCGCTCACGTGTCCCTTTGACAGCCTCTTCATAGGACATGGAATCATTCTGCTCAATGCTCGGAGTCCAATATCTTTTGACATTCTCGCGGCCTTCTGAATCAATGACAAGATAAGAACCTGCGGAAAGTTCGGTAATGCCCTTAAAGAAAGTATGCCCATTCTTGTAGAGAGCCTTATAACCATTTACCAAGTAACGATACAGATGGTCATGGTTAACTTCCAATTTGCGGCCAAGCAAGGCAACGATAAATTTCACTTCGGAGCCAAAATACAATCCGCTGGAATCACGATATATATAAAGCGGTTTCTCGCCAAAGCGATCGCGGCATAAAGTGAAAGAACCATCTTTTTCATCGTAAAGCGCAAAGGCCCACATGCCTTCACATTTATCAAGTATAGACCAATCCTGGTGATGAATTGCTTTAAGAACAACCTCAGTGTCTGATTCAGTTCGGAAGGAAACATTCTTCGCGGTTAATTCTGCGCGGCGTTCGAGATAGTTATACATCTCGCCATTAAAGATGATCCATTTATCGTCGGCGTGAAACGGCTGGCTGGCGCGTTCATCAAGGTCGATGATCGCAAGGCGCGTGAACAACATGGTCGCATTGCGTCCTGCGCCATTGGTAAATTGACGATAGGCGGCTTGATCTGGTCCGCGCTGGCCCATCAGGCCAAGGCAGGTTTGGATCTGCTCAGGAGAAATTGTTTTCGTTCCAAAGTAACCGGCAATACCGCACATTTTAGCTACTCCACATTTTCTTTCAATAAAACGTCATGTCGTTTAAGTGGAACAAGTAATTTTTTACCTGACAAAGATGGAACTGCAGATGGCGGTAATCCATTTTGAGGGCGAATACAATCAAAATCTGTTTCCTGCAAGATGACTCCTGCGGGCAAGTCTCTTGCGGCAACGACACTACGCCTCGCAGCCGCGCTCATATCTGCTTCTGCTGTGGAAATATTTTTCTCGCCGCTGCCGAGCATTGCATCGTATTGGTGAATCACATCTGCGAGGCGGCGCATATCCGCGGGGTCTGCGGAAAGGCTGTGGTCACGGAAACTTGTGCGGGTTTTATCCAGCGTGAAATGCTTTTCGATAATTCTCGCGCCCAAACTTAATGAAGCCACAGCTACTTCGATGCCAAGCGTATGGTCAGAATAGCCAACAGTGAGATTAAAAGTCTCGCGTAAAGTTTGAATCACTTTTAAGTTTGCAACTTCCAACGAAGCAGGGTACAAGCTCACACAGTGAAGCAAGGCCAAACGTTCAGCGATTAAGTTGGTATTAAGAGCAGAGGCAATTACATCCACAGATATTTTCATCTCAGCCAGTGTATTCATCCCAGTTGAAAGGATCACAGGTTTACCAAGTGAGGCGGCCTTGATAAGGAGTGGATGAAAATCCATATCCCCTGAAGCAATTTTGATTCCATCCAGCAAGGGATTAATTTCTTCAAGAGAATCCACGTCAAAAGCAGATGCCATAAAAATCGCGCCTTTTGAATGAACAACCTTTGCCATCTCTTCAAAAGTTTGCATGGGTAATCGAAAACGTGTAAGCTGTTCAATACGCTGGGTTTGGCTGATGTTGACCAAGCGTTCAGGGTCAATGAGCTGTACTTTCACAACATCTGCACCAGAGTCAACGGCCGCATGTGCCATTTCAATTGCCATTTTTGAATCGCCTTCATGATTGTTGCCAATTTCAGCGATTAAGATTCTTTCGCGGGTTAAATCGCGGTTGCCGATCTTCATTAAATTACCCTGCCTTCATTAACATGTGCATGCAAAACATAGGTTGAATTTGAAATTTCGTAACCACAAGTTTGATACAAACGCATGGATGGGATATTTGCGATTTGCGTACCAACCATGAGGCGGGCGTATTTTTGAACAGCATCGTTTATATGATATTGGACGAGCCGCATTCCGACTCCGCGCCCCTGCATGTTTTTTGCAACAGCGATCAAATCGATCACTCCGATTTTTTCCTTTTCACCTGTGACAAACAGTGCTAAAAAACCTGCGGGCTTGCCGTCCACTTCAGCCATCAACAATCGCTCACCTCTTTGCCCGCGGACATAGTTGGCGATCCATTCCCGTTTGATCTTGTCTGCCAGTTCTTTCGACACAAATGGATCCAGGTGAAATCGTGAATAAACAAACGCGGACTCGGCAATATCTAATATAGCAGCTTCATCTTTGGGCAGCACGCCGCGTACGATGATCGTTGAGTCTGATTCAACAGATTGAGCAGGTTCGCGTTCGAATGTCACGTTCACATCGATCACGCGAAACCCAGCCTTTGTAAGCGCTCCGACTTGCGCCACAGATGTTACCGGTACCTTGGCATAGTAAAACGCGCGGCTCGGAAGTACAGATTCCGAAAAAACATCCTTGGCCTCAAGGACTTCATCTTTTGCAAAACCAGCCTTGAAGACATCGCAGCCAAAGATACCGCCAAGCCACGTATCGGTATCAAATCTCATCCACTCACCTTGATATCCATCCAAAACTTGCCGCTGGGGTCAAGCTCCTTGTACCATTTGATGTATTTTGGGAAACCAACATCAATGGGATTCGTGGGCTGATATCCGATCAATTCATCCAATTTCTTTACGCTCAACGTGCCGCGGAACGGCATGAGATTATCTCGCTCTACAAATTGCACAGGCGCTTCGGGGAAATGCTCCTTGATGATGTTAACAAGATCATTGATCGAGCGCGATTTGCCATAGGTCATGTTGAAGATCTGGTTACGAGAACCGGGATGCTGAATGACGCGTTCAATTCCATTGGTCAGGTCTTCAATGTAGGTAAAATCAAGTTTCTCACTGCCGTCACCATCAATCTTTAGAGTTCCGCCTTTCATGGCGCTTTCAATGAAGATCTGCCCAACACGGCGGCTCACACAACGCGGACCATATAAAGCGGAAGGTCGAATAATCGTATAAGGCAGGCCAAAGACCTGCTGGTAGGCAATGACCATCTTCTCGCCAGCCACTTTCAATGCGCCGTAAATACCAATGGGATTCAACGGATGCTCTTCATCCACTTCTTCAGTGAGGAAATTTCCATAAACCATGCTGGAGGAAAGGTAAATGAAATGCTCCACTCGCCCGCGGGCGTTGTCCAGAGAGTTCTCCAACGTACGGAGGCTATGGTCAAAGGTACTGTATGGGTCTTTGTTTGATTTCCCGGCATGGGAAATTGCTGCAAGGTGAATAATCACCTGGGGATTGATCTTGGTCAGTGTATGGGAAAGGGCATGATAATCACGCGCGTCCTGCACGTGCAAAGGAATGCCCGCTTCGCGCAGCAAATCCAGGCGCTGGTTGATCACCTTCACATACAGATCACGGTTGGGGATGTCAACATCCGAAGATGTATAAGTCAGCAGGTTATTCACCTGCAAACCATCAACAATCTCAACTTGAGCGCCTTTTTGTTTAAGCGCCAATGCAAGGTTATGACCAATGAAGCCTGCGCCGCCAATGATGGCAATGCGGCGGTCTTTCAAAGGGATCAATTCAGTTGTCATTTAGTTTAGCTCCTTAAGCACATTGGAAAATGTTTCGACAATATAGGCCATATCATCAGTCGTCAAATGCTGCCCAACCGGCAAAGCAATGGATTGGTCGCTGATACGTTCCGCCTGTGGAAAAGCACTGGCATCATATCCATATTTATTTTGATAATAAGACATGCGCGGCACAGGCTGCGGATAATACACACTGGTACCAACCCCCGCCTGATTCAATTTCTTGACAATCTCCATGCGTTTTTCCGAAAGAGGCTTCTCTAACACTACACCTAAACAATAATAGCTCGTAACCGCATCTGCACTGCGTGAATCAAGAATGGAGAGATTCGGCAGTTTGGAAAGCCCGGACTTGAGTGCAGTGAAATTGGCTTTACGCCTTTCAAGGATGGTACTCAGGCGTTTCACCTGTTGCCGCCCAATGGATGCATTGATGTCACTCATGCGATAATTCAAGCCCAATCCCGTTGTATCATACATACCTGGGATGGTGCGTTCGGCAAAAGTCTTATCCACATGAAAGCCGCGAATCTTTGAAACACGCGCGGCCACATCCTTGTGTTTGGTCACAAACATGCCGCCATCACCAGTGGTAATGTGTTTCACAGGGTAGAACGAGAAACAACCTGTATCACCGATCAAACCAACGTGCCTGCCTTTATAACGTGCGCCAATTGCGAGCGCACAATCCTCGATAACTTTCAAGCCGTGTTTATCTGCCACTTGCATAATAGCATCCAGATCACAAGGCACACCAAGAAAATGAACCATGCTAATGGCTTTCGTTTTCTTTGTGATCAAACTTTCCAGTTTGGATACATCAATGTTACCGGTTTCTGGTTCGCAATCAAGAAATACGGGGCGAGCACCGACAATTTCCACTGCATGCGCGGTTGCCACATGGGTTTCAGCAGGGACGATCACTTCGTCGCCGGAGCCAATACCCATTTCGAGGTAACTTAAGTGTAAAGCCGCCATACCCGAGCTAACAGAAACACAATATCCGTTGCCGCCCATAAATTGAGAAAACTCTTCTTCAAAAGCTTTGCTTTGAGGGCCATGCGTTAACACGTCACCGGAAAGCACCTCAAGAACAGCCTGCTTTTCCTCGTCACCGATCCAGGGTTTTCCAAATTGAATATTTCGAGTTTTCATAGATAGCTAATTATCTCCATTCTTTGAGTATTTAAAGCGCGGTCACATGCAGCGCTAATGCTAAGACCATCGAATACAGCCTGGGTCTGCTGCTGTATATCATCATCATGGATCACTGCCGAAATAAAAGCGGGGATCAGATCTCCCTTATCGGCAGGAAGTACCGGCAACTTGATCGGGCTGGCTTCTGCCGCCTCATCACGCGTCCAATGTACACGCGCTCCCATGTCATCATAAATAAACGTACCTTTTGTACCGTACACCCGCACCACATGCTGATGCCGATGCACACTGGCGAAATTAGCAACAATACGGCCCACCAACCCGGATTCCATTTGCATGGTGGCTGCCACGAAATCGTTATAACGGAACTTCGTGCCTTCCGTTGAAATACGATTACCCATTGAAAAAACAGAATGGGGGCGTTCACCAGTCAACCACAACATCAAATCGATCAAATGCACCCCGCCCCCTTCCATCACAGAATAATTATCCACGCCATTGCGCCAGCCTTCCGTGATCTTATGCAAACGGCCGTATAAATACTCCCCGTCAAACGAATAGATCCTGCCAAATTCACCCGCCAGCAATTTTTCCTTCAACCAAAGGTAGGCAGGCGCGGCACGCAAAATTAAATTCGAAGCCAGCTTCAACCTTCCATGATGCAGCGACCAGGTTTTTTGAATTTCCTGCAGCTGCTCCACGGTCTGGCAGATGGGTTTTTCCACAAAAACATGTTTGCCAGCATTCAATGCCTGCACAACCTGAACAGCATGGTCATCATCAAACGACGCGATGGAAACGATCTGCACATTCGCATCCGTCAAAATCGCTTCGTAACTGGGCCCAACACCTGCTCCTGTTTCATCAGCAAGCGCCTTCGCCTTGTCAGGATTGTGATCCAATACCCAGTGTATCTCGCAACGAGGATCAGCGTGATAGGCTCGCAAGTGTCTCTCGCCAATTCCGAGGCCAATGACCGCGACGCCCAGTTTCTTGTCAACCATTAGATGGTCACTTTCATGGGCGGCACAAAATCATATGAGACTTTTGATTCCATTTCTTCCACGCGGCGCAGATCATCCAAAGTGTCCACGACAAAATTAAGTTTTGCGTAATCAACATCCATATTTTCAAGGTTCAAAATTTTGAATTCATCTGCATGGGAATAATAGTACTTCGTCACATGCTCACGATCATCAACAGACAATCTTTCAGGGTTAATTTTCTTAAAAGCTTGCGAGTTCAAAAGCTCTGCACTATGACCATGTGGAAACGTGCGCTTCTGCACATTGGTGATCAAATCCAGGGGTTGATCGGTGTACAAGGCCATCATCTTTAGAAGGGTACTATTCAAAAACGGACTATCTGCACTGATCCGAAAAAACCAATCACATGGATTCTCCTGCAGGCAAAGTCGAAACCGTCCAAACACATCATCCAACGGACCGCGAAAGACCTTCACACCAAGCGAGGAGGCATACAAAGCCAGGGGATCATCAGATGATTCTGCACTGGTAGCCACAACCACAGCCGGCTTATCAAATACACGTGTTACACCAGCCACCACCCGTGAGATCATCGAGATACCATTTACCGGGGCAAGCACCTTTCCCGGAAATCGAGAGGAACTCATACGTGCCTGTATAAATACTTTTATATCCATGGATTCCTAGGAAGAGGATAATGAAACAATTTGATAGCCCTGACTATCAGCTTTCAACACATGTTCATTACGGGTATCGCTAATGCGAATTCCTGCTTCAATACACGTCAGCCGCAAAATATCGGTCATCTCATCCTGCCCCTCAACATAAACTTCTTTAATTCCTTTTTGTTTAAGGTCCACCACCAATAACTTGGCCTTGTCACGGAAATTTCCATAAACCTTGAGCGAGTCACGCGCATAAAGCAGGGCACGCTGGGTAAACACTTTCATTCCTGCTGAGGTCAAATCATATTTCAAACGTGTACGATCGAGATGCGAAACCTTGACCCAGCCGCGAACGATCAGGCGTTTGATATACCAATTGACGCTGCCAACGGCAATTCCCAGGCGATCAGACAAATTTGCCTGGGTCACCATGGAATCATGGGCAATTTCGTTCAAAAGGGCGTATTCGTGCTGTTTAACTTCTGTCATAGTTTGAGCATTCAGTTTTTGAATTCTCACACAGAAAATTCGACCTGTCAAGTGAAAAAGTAACAATTACTATATAGTGGCGAATAGAATCCTTATTTGGATTATGCTTTTGCCATTTCCCCGCTGATGACAATTGCGGCTTCAATCTTCTTTTATCACATCCTGTAGGATCGATTCATATCGCACAACAATCTTTTGAATATCAAATTGATGTGATTTTTGTTTGCTGGCTTCACGTAACCGCAGAAGGAGTCCGGGATCGGAGATAAGGTCACGTAAAACTTTTGAAAAAGCGGGATTATCTTGTACGTCGATCAAGTAACCATTTACTCCGTCATCAACCAGATCCAAAAATCCGCCGATGCTGCTCGCAACAATAGCCAGGCCTTTTGCCAATGCCTGCACACCGACCACAGGCAATCCTTCAGACAAGGAGGGCATGAATAAAATATCACTTTTCGAGAAATGCTCCAGAACCTCTTCAGACGTAACCCAGCCGGATAATTCGAATCGTTCAGTCAGACCTGCAACTTCAATTTCCCGCTTTACATCTTCAAGCAATGGGCCGTCACCCAGCATGGAACAACTCCAACGGAGGTCTTTTAGTTGAGAAAGTATTTGCACAATGGCAAG
>Ga0163144_10003632_pt1 | contig 35102 bp, 24 predicted proteins | sample OliLak19BULKMAT1_FD_123175 | JGI IMG/M metagenome (GOLD analysis project Ga0163144, IMG submission 123175) | Freshwater microbial mat bacterial communities from Lake Vanda, McMurdo Dry Valleys, Antarctica - Oligotrophic Lake LV.19.BULKMAT1 | ecosystem: Environmental > Aquatic > Freshwater >...
CAATGAAGCCTTTGCTTCCATTGATCTGCTCAAAGGATTCAAAGATAATCTCATTGTCGAATTGAAACTCTTTCATGTCGCCATTCAACAAGCCAAACAAGTCTTGGAGGAAGGAGGCGACGGATACATTGAAGCTTCTGTCACTTTATTGATTACCGGCATGGAAGCCTTGGAAGATTTCTTACAAGAACCTCTTACCGTGATTGACTCGTCTTTGGTGGAAGGACAGCAAAATTGTTTGGAGATTCAAGATGCTACTCAAACGGTCGATCTGACAGGAATACAAATGGGAATTGGAATCATTGTCACCCTCATTCCTGCACTAGCATTGGCCTGCTTGTATCACTCCATCAATCAACACGAAGAACAACAACAACAATCACAGCAATCACAGCAAGCACAACGACGAAGATCCAGTATGAAGGAAGCGGCTGCGAATACACATGTCAATGACTCTTGTCGGACATGGTTCGTGTGGCCCACCTTTTTGATACTCACGCTCATTTGTATTGGGGCGGGCTCGGCCATGTCCATTGTTGGACTTCTCAACTCCGACTTTTGTTTGGGAGGGGACGATCAAACTCCGGATTCTACCATTATGGCCGTACTGGAAAAACAAGGCACTCCTCCAGAGAGTTTTGAATATCGAGCCATTGAATTTGTCGTTCGGGTACGTTCCTACCTACAGGTTTTATGCTTGTTTATTTATGGTCACACATTTTCTTACCCTGCGATGATTGTTCTACTGTACATACATGAAGGAATGCGAACTTCGTACCCCTGCTGCAGATCCCTTGACGGACGTAAACGACTTGGAAGATCGGCTCAACCAAACAATTGGAGACATTCAAACAACCGTCGAAGATGTGGCCACTGTGGGTGCCGAGATGCTCACCAACACAACAGGGTACAATGCCACTATCATCACCAATCAACTACAAGAATTCGAGGGGTCCTTGACTATTTTATTGGAAATTGTCCGAGAATTTCTAGAAGATGTCGCTTGTCAAGGATTGCACGAAATATATTCCACCGTCATGCATCAAGCAGCATGTACCAATTCGTATACCGGTACCTTTTGGGTCTTTCTCTCCTTGATTATGATGGCCTTTTTTGGTCTTTTGGCCATTACCTTTCGTTCCGCCATGTATCCAGTGATCATTGTGGATGCCGATCTTGAATTTGCAAAGGGGAAGAACGATGCTGATCTCGACAATGATGACGACAATAGTAATAATGAGATCGAACACTTTGAGGATGAGCCCTTGTACTATACGGACAGCGACGATGAAGGATTCTTTGAATCGTTATGTAACGAGCAAATGGATAGTGGCCTCTTTCCTTCTCTGGTACGACCACAGGAGGGTCCTCCATCCTTGTCAGTATTAGTATCGGACCAGCAACAACAACTATCCGACAACCAAATTCCTTCTTCATGGAATGACTGGTTGACACCCGAACGGAAGCGGCGTCCAAGAAACAAAGACGACAAAAAAGAGCCCCACCACTATGACGAGGAATAAAGAACTGCAACTACAAAACAATAAAACGATGCAGCTACAAAACAAATTCCGTAAAATCGGACGACGGCCAACATTGGACGACAAGAACGTAATTGTTTCGTCTCGTGAACAGCCACTAGCCACACGACAAAAACTGGACATCGCACATCAACGTCGGACAGGTACGGTACCAACTACCGAATATTGTACAAGATCACCGGTTCCTGCTGTTCTTGTTTTTTAATATAAACCACAACGCCCGCGAGTACGAATCGAGTGCAAAGAGAAGATTTTTGTGTCTGGATTCCGTACCTGACACGGTCAATCTTTTCTAATCGGTGGTGGTGGAAAAAGTCAGACGTGGGTTGGTTACACCAACACCAATGTTTTATGGTTTTGCAGGACCAAATTATGCTGGAGTCGGTGCCCTTGACCGTGCTGCCGGCGATTGGGGTTTTCAATCAAGGTGCCTTTGGTGTAACATCCCAAGGCTATGGCGGTTACTATCGCACACCGGCTTCCGCCGACCTTTACTATGGAATATGCTGATTACCTCGCGGAAGACAGTGCATTGGTTTTGAGCGGCGACGATAAGGAACAATCAATGTCAACCCTGGCAAGTGGGGGCTGATATATCTATCACAATGGCGACCTTGCCCAACTCAAACAGGGAGAAAAGCTTCAGTTCCAAATTTCAAATTCACAATGAGATCGGATCCGCTGTGGTCGTGGAACCAGAGGACTCACTGTGCGGATCTAGAAGGCCGGCGTTGCGTTTTGGAGTGTACAATGAAGATGGCCGGCCCATTGCAAACTATCGTCGTGGTTGGACCATGAAACGATGTGTGTGCGCCATGGTGGTTAGTCTCGATACCGCTGAGGATCCCGAAGAAGTGAGTTGGACGTTGCGGTTTCTTTCAGATAACAATGGATGGGTCCACATCACTTTATTCATCGCATTGACAACTCGAGGATGGCGTCTCTTTGCGGCAAGAGATTCACATTGGAGTGGCAATGGGCCAGGCTATATCAACGTCCGCGGAAAATGGAGGCAAGACCCGTCCCTGCTAAATTATAATAGAGTTTCGTATTTACGAATGTAAAAGCTGAGTTATCCTCGTTCGGCTAGTCGTGTTTATAAAGTCATACGATAAGATCCGATTCGACAATTTTATCCCGCACTGCGTTGATAATATTACTGTAGTATTACATGCTATCGGCAGAGACAGAGACTTTTCTACCTACATAAAGCACTAGGTATTCATAATGCTTTTATTCTATACAATTATATACGCCATGGCTGCTATTGCTATTGTAGTTGTTGTTCCAACCAATCCGCCATGTGTGAGGGCCAGAGTTCGCGAGCTTGTTCTTCGTCTATAGCAAAATCATGAAGGGTAGAATGTGGTAGTACCTTTTGAAGGAGCTGTCCCGATTCGACCGGATGGGTTGTATCATTTCCATGACAAAGCAATAAAATAGGAATGTCTTTGAGACAGTTCCATCTTTGAATGTCGCCTTTTGGAGGTAAATCAGTCAAGGAAGCTCCCAATATGGGCAAATGATGAAATCTATTTTGTTGTGGGTGTTGTTGTTTGTATTCTTGAGCCGATTGTACGTACTCGTGTGCCACTTCTTGTCGTGATTCCCAAATGCGTGGTAAACGTGCCAGAATCAAGGCATCTATTTTGACACGGTCTTCCATCATGGCATAATACAAGGCGGTAGCAGCTCCCATGGATTGTCCAAACAGAATGGTGCTGCTTCTAGTAGGGGAATCTCTTGGCAGTGTTTCACGAATTACATCAGCCAAGTCGTGTGCCAAAGCTGGCCACGTAAAAGCTTCCTTTGCCAGCATCAAATCCAACTCCTCGCTACTCGAGGTAGGCTCCCATCCGTAAGATTTTCCATGCCCACGCGCCGTGTAAAGCACAGTGGATCCAATCTCAATTCCTTGTAAAAGTGGCTGACAATCCTGCCACAAATCGTACGAGATGTCATTTAAATGCGTCTTTTGAGAAGGATCCGGCATCCCAAGGCCATGAGCAACTACTACATTGTAAGAAGTAGAAGTGCTTATAGCAGCAGCTGTGTTCAAGAAACCAGAGGACGGTAAAGCCAATGGTGGCTGCAGTTGTTGTTGCTGTTGCTTTTGTTGAATTAAAAAGGGCAAGTTCGTTTTACCGTCGCTCAGTGGAACGACTCCTCCACGAGACGATTGAGGAGCTCGTGCCGTCATGGCACACAACAGAGGAGGCGCTGTGGTAGCAGCAGTAGTGGTTGTCAAAGTCCTCCTACTTCCTTGCGGCAATCTTATTTCTCGTCTTGCTCTTCTTTTGAGAGGCGTGGCCACGAACGACGATGACGATGTTAGTGCCAGCCACGACCCTCTTGAGGCATGCGACAGAAACATCAAAGAGGTTACGCCATGGAATGCAAATGCAATCCATCAACTGTCATGCCTTCTATAGGTTTGCTTTTGCTCTATCTGCTGCCCTTGGCTTTCATGCAGCACTTTGGTTAGTAGCCACTACAAGCACCGTACTTGGTAATGTTAGCTGTACTGGCACCAGTAGCTTACTGGCTAGATAGCTGGCTACTGGTAGCTACCAGAGCCACAGCCGTCGAATCCCAGTAGAACTGTTGCCTCTTCTTATAAACACCACCTGATAGCTAATAAATTAGCTTGGCAATTGTACATAGCTACTACTAGGATTCGCTGTTGAACTTAAATAAATCATTTTCATCAGAGATTGTGCCGCTATTCACGGGCCAGACAAATGTGGAAAACAACGTCAAAACACAAAAAACAACCCATTTTGCTAGCTTTTTGAAATGACATTCCTCCTAGCTAACAACATAACTTCACATCATAAATAGACTCCACCAACCCACAGGAGGACCACAGAGTCAAATTCAGGGTAGGGCATGACTGTGGCAACATCACCAGGGCCACCAAAGACTTGAAGTGGCCGAAAAAACCGAAAAAAAACCTTTTGGCCAGCTGTCCAAAATGAGATTCCTCCCAGCTACCAACATCACTTCACATCACAAATGGACTCAATCAACAAAAAGGAGGACAAAAGAGGCAAATTCAGGGTGGGGCGTGACTGTGGCAATGGCGCTGGGGGCCACCCAAGACCTGAAGCCGCCGCGAAATCCCAAAAAACAACTCATTTTGCTAGCTTTTCGAAATGAGATTCCTCCCAGCTACAAACATCATTTCAGTGCACCAATGGACTCCCCCAACACAAAGTGGGGCCAACTGGGCAAATTTAGGGTGGGGGATGACTGTGGCAACACAACCAGGGCTAACCAAGATTTGAAGTGATCCTGAAAACAACCCATTTTGCCAGCTTTTTGAAATGAGATCACTCCCAGCTGTCAACATCATTTCATTGCTGGAAATGACAATTGTTCTTTTAGACACATGCAGAAATTGTTTCAACAGTGAGAACTTGAATGTGACACACAAATTGTTCTTCTTCTTGCAAAGACAACCACCAAATGAAGCAATTCTCACATCGAGCATGACTCGTGCCTTCGAGAAGCACAAACACAATTCTTTTGCCACATTGATGCCATGCTAGTCTCTTGAATTTGGAGACAAGGCATTCAAGAGGGTTGGTGCCACTCCAGCTGAAGAAACATGGGGAGTGTGACAAAGACAAATTCATCTGAGCTCTCAGCACTGTCTCATCCAACCCACGACCCATGCTGGACAGCTGCCCGCCGGGATGGTTTGAATCGTGTGAAGGTAGGTTCGCTTTTTTTGCTTCTTCGCTCGCCTTTCAACTCACCTTAGCTATGACAAGCATTTATTGAAAGAGAAGTCATGCGACAGCAGGCTCATGCTTGACAACCCTTCCCCCAAACGACACGGCCACGACTTCAGCCAGTAAGGACAGACTCCTTCCAACAAAGCAATTGCCATAAATATAATAAGAACAAAGTAACTATTCGATTAAACCAATTATCATCAAAAAAGAGTTCAACTATCACCATGATGATTTCGCCATCCTCTCTTGGTCTGGTGGACAACGTTGAAGAAGAAGGGACCATCACAGAACATACGGACCACTACCCGGTTTCGCCATGGTCAGTCGGAGGAGGAATGGAATCCGCTGGTGGAGGTTCTGTACGTTCCCTGTCCAGCATGCGATCATACTTCCGAGATAATCGTACCGTACACTCTGTTGTCCTGACCGGAAATGTCCAAATGGACGAACATACGGACCGTCTTGAAGTCATTCCAAGGCAATCGAGTAATCACCATCGTCGTCATCGAACCGTAAGCGGACTCAGCGTCTTTAATGTTATCAAAGACGAACAAGATGAGGACTTGCTGGCTATTCAGTTACCAGAGCGTTTCGTCTCTGGAAGTCTCAAGGAGGTGCTGAGTTGGTTCGGCAAGAAATTTCTTGCTGGCTTGGGCATGTTTGTTCAGGCCTTTATCATTATTACCACTGGTCAGATCAAAACCATATGGCGGGCACAGTACCCCGAGTGCTGGATTCCCGACTTTGAACAAAAGTGTCCCAGTAACATTGATTGTGACGGTCTCTTTCCCAACACACCCGAAGCTCTGTTTCCTAAAAGTGAGGTTTGCACTGTCGATGGAGAATACCCGCCGGGTTTTACATGTTCCAAACCACAAATCAGCGCTGTATCTTTTGCTCAGTTTGCTGGCATTATGGCCGGCATGTTGCTGATTGGTGCTGTCTGCGATTTGATAGGAAGAAAACAGGCCGGTATAATAACAAGTTTGCTCATGCTTCTGGGAATTTCTGTCATGACGTTTGTCCAGACGAGCGAAGACATTGGCTTGCAGTTCACCATTTGGTCTGCGTTCTTTGCCGTGTTCGGCTTTGGGGTAGGTGGTGAATATCCACTTAGTGCCTCGTTAGCGGCCGAAATGCAGACAAACCGTGCCGATGTTGCCCAACTTGATGATGTACAGAGACGAAGAAGAAGAGTGGAGCTTGATCAGTCCATGACCTTGAGGCGAGGGGAGACTATTGCCCTCGTTTTCTCGATGCAGGGGGTCGGGGCCCTTTTTGGCTCAACGGTATTACTTGTCCTCGTCTACTTTGGGAACCAAGGTACCATCAGTTGCGATCTACTAGGAAACAATTCAACTGGGAACAATTACAACGCTTTGAATGGGATATGGAGATCATTTTATTTCATCGGTCTACTGTTTGTCTTCAGTCTTTTGATTTATCGTTTCCTCATTCTCGAAGAGTCTCATGTAAGTTTAAGAAATTTTTGGTAGCCCAGTGTCCCTATTATGAACAATTTCTGATCGGTGGTGTCTCTGTCACGCTCACAGTCCTTTGAGGAGGTCGAACGAAGGAAAAAGAGACGAGCTGAACGCCGAAAGATGCTCAAGACAAAAACGACTCTCGATGTCATCCGGTTTTACTGGCCAAGATTGATTGGAACAAGTGGATGCTGGTTCTTGTGGGATGTGTCTTTCTATGGTCTTGGCCTTTTCTCGGGACCCATTTTTGAATCAATAAACCCTGAAGGCAACCTACGTGTCACGAACGGATGGCTGCTCTTCAGCAACTTCTGCGCGCTCTTAGGTTGCTACGCGGCGGCCTCTGTCATTGATTCGATCGGTCGCAAGCGTTTGCAGATGTTTTCTTTTCTCATCTGTACCGTTCTCTTTACCATCACTGCTGTAATATTTGAAACAGCACCGAGCGGTGTCATTATGCTGCTATTCTTTTTGAGTGCATTCTTTGGAGGCTTTGGACCCAATGTGACGACCTACGTCATGGCAGCGGAGACATACCCCACTGAATTACGGAGCACGTGTCACGGCATTTCCGCCTTCGCTGGAAAAATGGGGGCCCTGTTTGCCACCATTGTGTTTGGATACGTCGAAACCACCACCATTTTCTATATTGCGGCAGCTGCGAGCCTGCTCGGATTTGTGTTTACGTTTGTCTTTTCCTGTGACCTGACGCATGTGAGCTTGGCTGAGCATGACGCCCAGCTGGAATTGTTCCTTGGAGATAGACCTGAAAAGTATCAAGGCATTCTCAACAAGATTGATCATTTGTCAAACTTTGAGATCTGGACTGGCCGACACGGTGAATATGACGAGTTGTGGGCAAGTAAATTCGTTGTGGAAGAGAGCATGAAGGTCGAGAAAGAAATGCGGTCTAGCGAATCGAAGTCGAAACTAAATAGCTCGGTAAAAGAGGTGTAGCAAAGTCCTCCCAGTTCCAGTACATTTAGCAGTATGCATAAGATCTGAAAATTACATTTTGGGCAATGGACGGTGAGGGATTCCGGACCCGAAAGAAGAAAACGACCCGCCAGAGGTTGCTCAACTGCAACCTTTGAACACACAGTCAATAGATCTGGGACCAAGCTGTTCCGCCATGCAAACCCAATACTAAAATAGTAGCAGTAATGGCTCTCCCTCCTAATAGCTACGAACCTACTGCCCGCATCTTCCTACTGTTACGTACCGAAATCCCAAAAACATCATAAAAGCATGTCGTCGCCACCACCACTACTATGCATTAGCTAGGCAAACCAAAAACTACATGGACTGCTTAGATTGACCGCAAGCTGACGCCTGATGCTACTATTAGCTAGCCTGCTACTAGCTCAGTGGAGTGGCGCAAGTGATGATTAGCTACTGTACAAACGACTAGCCACTAGCTACAACGTCGTCTAAACAGATAGACAAGGAACCTGCCTGTTCCTGAGTGTTCTTTCTCTTTTTAAATATAAGCATGTATTATTGTGTACAAGTACTGTATAATCCCCTTTCATCTTGCATGGTTTTGTTTTGGGTACCCGTTTCTGCCCTCCCGCCCTTGTGAATTACCCCGTACTTCCTTGTCAGGTGTCTTTAAGTGATACATATTTCCCATTCTTCCTTGCCTTTTATGGCTGCTGGGTCTATTCTTGAAAGTGGTCTTGAGGGATTGTCAAATTCAAAGTGCTACTACCAGTCGTTCCCTTATAAACCAATGGCACGGCTGCCTTGTCCAATAGCATCCGACCACTTACTTATTGCACTCTGGACCAAGTGGTAATGCTCATTTCGAATTGGTCGTCCTCGCCCCCATCAATACACCCATATCCCTTTTTGGGTTTTTTCTTGGACACCTTCGTCTTGGGGGGTTTGCTGCTGCTCTTGGAGGCCGTTGTCTTTTTGGAAAGGGCGACCAGCTTGGCAATATCATCCTCCGTTGGTGTCGTATGCTCTGGAGGTTCCTGTTGCTGCTGTTGGGCTCCTCTTGACCAAGTGGTAATGCTCATTTCAAATTGCTCATTTTCCTTGGAACCATAGTTGCTCTTTTTCTTCAACGATGATTTCTTGGGTTTGCTATTGGAATGGGGGCGACTCTCTTGTTGTTGCTCTTGTTGCTGCTGTTGCTGAACTCTGGACCAAGTGGTGATACTCATTTCAAATTCGGCATTTTCTTCGGAACCATAGTGGCTCTTCTTCTTATTGGAAGAGGATGATGGTTTCTTGTTGGATTTGCCGCTTCCACCCCGCGTGCTGGGACAAGAAGAACCATTCGAGTTAGATCGAGATCTACCAGTACCAGTAGTGGATTTCCGAATTCCCGTCGATTGTTTAGAAGACGAGTTGGGTCGTTCAATGCGGTGGGAAGCGGATTTGCTGCTACTCGTCGATTTTCGTGGTTTGGGGGCCGACGTCATGCGTCGTGTACTTTGTTCCCGATGGGAGGCTGCCATTCTCCGAGTACTTTGTTCACGATTGGAGGCAGACATCATTCTCCGAGAACTTGGTTCTCGGTGAGAGGCGGACATCATTCCTCGGGAGCTTGGTTCTTTTTGTGGTGCCACAATTCTCCGAATGCTTTGTTGTCGTTGTGCCTGAGCGACGGACGTGAGTCGTCGTGTACTCCGTCCGCCTTGGGTACTCCCACCTCTCATGATGCGTTGTTGGGGTCGATGGGATGTTGCCAAGGGTGCTACCATATCCTCATTTGACGAAGTTCGACCAGGCATGTTGTTGGATGGTCTCCGACCACCCCGGTTGGGCGCAATGATGCCCCCATCACAACTTTTGGTACGACGAATGGACATGCCACGACGCATCATGGCTCGGCGTTGCTGGGCGGATTGATCCTCCATCATCATGGCAGCAGGAGGTGGTGCTTTGGGTCCCAAGACCCGGTTTACGACATCGGGAGTAAACATTTCTTCCAAGACATCACGGCCGGTTCCCAATTCTTCTAGCTGCCGAATGGCGGCATCTGCATCATTGTCATCTCCATCCTCTTGAACACTGAAGGCTCCAGTATTGCTGGTGCCCGCAGTAGAAGCTCTTCTTGACAATGGTTCCTCGTGTCCACCACCCCCGGCCGTTCGTGGACGACGTCGTTGAGAGGATCGATGCATCGAAGACTGATCTAAAGAACGATTATGAGCCGAGGATTCTTCCAAGGACGATCCATCCATGGCCATGGTGGATCGCCTGCCGATGCGAGCCGAATGGCCACCGCCACTGCTGTTGTTGGCACTTCCACGAAGAGCTCCACCACGACCACGATGGGATTTTTCCATTGGATCATGACCCGATCCACCGTGGAGTTCATTCTCTGTTGGAGTGGAGTGCTTGCGATGTCTTTCAGCTCGTCTCTCTTCGACAGACTTGACTTGTAGATTATGCTGGTCTTTGTGGCGTGCATGACTGGTACTGGTACTTTTACTGGTATTGGTACTTGTAGTCGTAGTGTAGGACTGCCGTTTATTATGACCCGAACTTCCCTCCAATTGAGACGTGTCTTCCAAACTCGTCGAGAGTGTCGAGTCATCCACCAATCTTTCCAAATTAAAATTATATTTGGAAGGCGCTGCTTTCTGTTTGGTGGCTTTTTGTTTTTGCAGAGCTTCTTTTACGAGGTCGATTTGCGTGGGTTCCTTGGTCTCCTCTTCTTCCAAGCCGTCTTTTTCCGCTTGCATTTGCGCACGAATCTGCATTTGTTCGTGATAGGCTTGTTCACTGAAATAGAGACAGTCCTTGTATTTGGACTCGACAAAAGCAGAGCTGGCCAAGGCACCCATGTGCTTGTCGGTATGATTGCCTTTGAGTGCGGATTCATAAATGGCATTCACCGCTTGATTGCCCGACTTTTCAAGTGTCTCCACATCTTCACTCGTGAATTCTTCATAGGCTTTAAGACTCTTGAGAATGCACAAGTCTTCTCCCAAAGCTTCGTGATAGTCTTTGCATTTGTCACACACAAAGACTCCCAGCATGTTGGTACTCGCGTCCAGTGGAGTTTGAATGAGGGACATGAATTTGGGTTTCCCACTGCGACATTCTGAACACGCCTTGTTGCCGCTTTCTTTCAAGAGGAGTTTGACCCGCTTTTTCAAGGCTTCCACTTGTTTGTGGCGCAAGTGTGCTGCTTCTTTGGCAGCTTCTTTGGCGGCTTCTTCTTCGGGTGTGAGGGATTTCGATTTTTTCAATTTTTTCTTCGTCTTGACTGGCACGGTCTTTTCTTCTTCTTCGGTCACAGTGCTACCAGTAGTGGTGGTGTTGTCCGCGGTCAGGACAGCTGGTAAGGGGGCGGCTACAGCTGTCATCGTACTTGCTTGTAGGGTATATACGGATAGCTAGTAGTAGGGATAGCTACCTTGGCTGTGAAGGAAGGGGTGTTTGTATTGAGATAATAGCTATAACTATAGCTAATAGTAGCTACTCTGTGATGGTGGTGGTGGTGGTGGTGAAAGTTTTGTGTTCCCAATGGTGTGAACAACTGGGTGCAGCGCGTAAAACTAATAAGTGTAGTTGACGCTGCGCTGTTACTGGCTGCAGTCATAAAAGAGGAGGCCAGGGCGACAAGATGACTTCAATAGTTCAGTACATAGTACAGTAGTAGTACTAGTAGTAGCATTCTACTGTACTGTAGTATTTGTAGAGGGGTATCGAAGAAACAGAGAAAGGCGAAGTGCTTCTTTCTCCAAAAAGAAGCAGATGGAGGGTGTATCTGTAACTATTGATACTTACAATTACATGGCGGTACTGATAAGTCTGTACATCATCCAACAGAAGCATGCCAACCGTCTAATTACAATATTCTGGTGGTCACAAGCGAAGTATTACATTCGGCGAATGACTTTTACGAGTAGTTCTCTCTATTACTTTGGTCGGAAAAGACGGCTTCTTTAAGTCCGGTGAGTAGGTCGTAGCCTCGTAGGTCATCCATGACAAACACTAAGGAACGAATAGACATGAAAGCCAGTCGGCATGCCAATCACTATTTCATCTCATGTTTTACTGTATGGCTCTTCCATAACAACCAACAACAAGCAAGAAATTCCACAACAGTTTTAAGTCCAAAGTTGGCTACTAGCTTTGACTCTCATTGACTCTCGTTGGAAGAAATGTGGAAACATTTGCATCACCCGATGCTCACACAAGAGCGAAGCAAACAGTACTTTTCTAGAGTAATAGAGCTATTATTGGAAAAAATATAGAGGTGACTTCTTGGGGGAGATATATACGTTTCTATACATCCCTCTCATAGTGCAATGCCAACAAACTAGTACTGGACCACAGCTCTCTTCGTTCCACATATTGTATTATTACTTGAAAAAAAAATATCACCGGCTGCACACACTTACATGCAGACACAAAGAAGTCAAATCTAAAATTAGAAAGTATGTGATTTTCGACTAGCAAGTTATTGCCTAGATAGTAGTAGAAGTTGTATTTATTTGGTTTTACTTTGTTCATCATTACACTATTATACACAAGTAATACTCAGAGGATGAATATAATGGAAGATTTATACTTCAATATCGTTGTCCATACTAGTAGTAGTGGCCGTTGTTTCTCGACACAGTCCGGTTGTCAAACATTGGGCACTGACGATGCCTCTAGTTGCTCTACAATACTCATCATGCTGCCAGACAGATCCTTCGTCTCTACCCACAACCCTGGTTAGTGCCAGGACCAAACACGTGAATAAAACGACACCCGAAATACCACACGCATAGGACAAGGGGGCATTGGTAAGGTAAACGGCTTTGAATTCCTCTCCGGGGTACACGGAGAGCGTCCAAGGACAATACTCCTTGTTGACGGGAGCACCATTGTAGCCGGTAGTGGGAAAGTCCGTCAACAACGCATTTAAAACTAGGTCATCCTCCTGGTCACATAGGTCGCTAAAATGGTCAGCGGCACCCAGATACGTGGCAGATGCACCATCGATCAAATATGTGAAGGATTGACGACAAGGATTGGAAACGACACATAGGATACCATTGGAATCGTCGTCATTCGGCAAAATATCCGAAAAGTAACCGCCAAATTCAATATCAAACTCCAGGACCGCTACAACGTTGTTTGTACTTGTTCCACTCCCCCCGTCGCCAGCACCAGTTGCACCCACAATATGATCAAAGACAGGGTAAATGACACCGGCGGCAGGTTCTGTGCGAATATCGTAGTCGTTGGCATTTTCCAATATGGTGCCATCCTCACCGACATTCCAGACTCCGCCAAACACCACCGACTTGATGGTGCGGAAACTTTCGAACGCGGCAATAGGCTTCTCCATGGTAGGGATCGAGGCAATTGTAGTTGATGTAGGTTTCTGTGGCATCTCGAACGTGCCATAGTTGCCACATGGGATAATAGGGACCTGCACTGCCATCGACGACCAAATAACCTTCACCATGGTCACGACGACAATACCCAAAAAATTTAGGGGGGTGCCCCATCGGTTCCAGCCGTCCGATTGACGGGAGGAGCGGCTGCTGGTCGGTACAAATAATCAGATTCAGGTATTTCTTTTGCTTGGAGTTGTCTTCTTCTACGACCTTCTCCACCTTCAGGCTGACTGTCACTTGGACTGACGCTTCCGCTGTTACTTCGACTTTCATCATGATTGTGACTGGTTCTGAACTCTTGTTGAAAGGCCCGACTCGCATTGATCCACTCCATGTGGTTCATGGAGTATTCCTCCCATTCAGATCGTGTTTCTTGTGTCACATAGGGATACAGAAGGACGTGTTTGCTTCCCAACAATGCCATGGCCGCCGTGGCACGGGCCGCAAAGTCTGGTATGGTAACGAACGGAAAGCTTTGGTGCGTCGCCAAAGTGATCCCAACACTCAGCATGTCCATGGTTTGAAGTTGTCTCACACCGTGATCATGAAAGCCATTGATAAGCTGTTGCCCCAATGCATCAAAATGAATTTGAAGATGGAGTTCTTCCCAGTGTTGGGTGGACTTGAAGACACTCACGACAACCAAAGAGACCATGATCAGCATGACCAACACAGAGATCCTTTGTTGCAGTCGATGGCCCATTTTGAAAGTGACCTGAACCGCCATGGCCAGAATCAGAACGATGCCGAGTGCCATGGCAAAAGCAAAGCTTGGCTGCTTCCACACCAAGGCAATGAGAAAGGCAATCACAAGTCCAATGGCCACCAAGCCCAGACCGAAAAGAAGAAAACTTCCCTTGTGGCTTTGCAGGAATTTGCAAAGAATCTGCTCACAGGTAACCGGCAGAGCTTCCAGTGGAGTTGGCTGCGTTGGTTCCACTTCCACTGCCAATTCAGCGCTGGTGAGATGCGGCTCATTGTCATGGTCATTTTCGTTTGAGATTTCATTCACGAATGGAGTCTCGTGCTGCTGATCAGTGCCAGCAGTGGCACACACAACTTGTGCTTCTGTGTTTGATGGGGAACTCGTGGTCACGCTGCTTGAACCCCCAAATGAAGCAATGCGGTGCATGTGAATTTTTCTGTGACCAGGGACATCCGAGCAGGCACCAGGAATCGTCAAGGATTCCTCCATGGCCCCACAGCTGCCAGCACTGCCTCTGCTGCTCTAAGGGACTCGGGCATCTTCCGTCTTCAACCAGCACTGCTTGGTTTCTGATTCTTTTTCGGCTTTGATGGACCCTTTGTCAGCCGTCTCGTTGTGTCGTGGCAGCTGCTGCTTTTGTGCTCAATCTCTTTTTCCATGCATGGCGATTCGTTGTGGCACTGCATTCATGAGAAAGGCTTCACTGCCACTGTTGTTGTCCATGACCAGGTCGTTTGGAGACGGTTTGTTGCCTCCTTGCCCCACAGTGGCAGCAGCATTGATGCTGCTGCTGGCAGCAATGGATGTTGCTGCTGCTGATCCCTTGCATTGAGGCACATTGGAACACATGGTGCATTGTTGTTTCAAGCTGGAATTTGTCTGTCTTGTTGTTGTCTTTTTGTTTGTGTGAGCAGATCTTGTTGCCACAGAATTTCATTTGTTTTCCCTCTGTTCCTCACCCAAAGTTTGCGTGCTGTCGATGAAGGTTAGCAAAAATGAAAGAAAGGGCCACGTTCATGGTTCTTGCCGGTGGTCAATCGGATCGGTTTTGGACCAGTCCTGCAGTCAGTGAAAGGGTGTGTCGTTAAGCACTCGATTGTTCTATTCGCATGTGATTGTGATGAGGGCATTGCTCTTCATGTCTTTCATTCCAAAAAGAAGGCACAGGTGACTTGCTTCGTCTTCGTCAATTCGATCAAAAAAATCAACGCTTTTCTCACCGGAGACGCATTCACGAGGTCCTCATTCCTCAAATTCAAAACGTTCTCGTTGGCCACTGGAACCACACAGTGGCACAAGACTTGTCCAGTCCCTGTGACAGTCAGCCTGTGTCCTGCTGGCGGATGGAGTGAATTGCTGTTGTTGACATCAACTGATTCCCACCAAGACAACTGATTTGGTCTCACTTCCTTCTTGTTCAGACAAGACTCCAACTGGCAACCCAGTTGACAACAGAAATCAGCAATTGGTTCAGACCAACAATTCCAACTGGTCCCATGCAATGACACAAACAAAAAATGAAATCACATGCCCAAATTGATGAGATCGAAATCAAGGGCAAGGGGAGAAAAGAAGAAGTTGAACAAATGGTCAGGAAAACAACAAAACAAAATTGATTCAGTTGTTGATGTGACAATGTCCTCATGACATTTCATCATCTGTTGTCGGCACATCACGAAACAAATTTGGTTTCTGGCTCTTCCATTCTGGATTCTCAAACAAAAAAAGAGGCAAAGAAAAAGCGAACAAGATCGTTGTTTTTTGAAATTTTAAATTGTGGGCATTGTGGGCATTGTCAGACCAAAATTTGGAGTGTGATGACTTGTCAAACAAATGCAAGCTTCCAATTGTGTCAGTTGAAATTCAGATTCATCAAGGACTTTTTCACGTTGTCAGTTTCTGAAAAAGGTCACAACATGGTTCATCACGACATGATGGATCCATGTCACAACATTTGGTTTGTCAGGCTTCAATTTTTGGTCCAGAAAAAGCTTTCATGTTGCATGCCATGCAAGTTGTCATCAGGAAACCAAACTTTTCATAATTCACCTTTATGACTTTCTGTTGCCTTTTTTTGTTTGTGTGGGGAAGGAACACTTTGATGTTGCTGTTGCTGTTGTGAGTTGTGGATGGTCTGAGATTGTCAAAATCAAGCAAATGTCAACTTGTCAATCTCAGTTTTGTGCAGGGAAAGAAATCCCTTGCCAGTTTGTGCTTCATTTTTGAACGCGTCATGTTTGCCAATAGACTTGATTTAACAGATCCAATGTGCCAACATCCCCGGCAAAGAAATTGTGTTTCAAGCAATTCACGTGTCATTGCGTCATCTGTTTTTCACAAAAGTGCAACTGCTGCCTTGTTTTGTGCGCTGTGCACTGAGTGTTGTGCTTGTAGCTTTTCCCACCTATCATCTGTCTATTTTTGCCACAAAGATAGCTAAATTGGAGCTGACAAGAGAGTAGGATTGAAAAACAATCACACTGCTGTTGTGGTTCATGGAGGTCTCCAGGAGAGCGGCACTGAAGGTTGGGGTTAGCGCGCAAACAAACACAAGCGTAACGAGTCGTGGTTGCAAAACATCATTCCATGCGAATTGGGCCAAAGGTGCGTGAAATGCCAACAACAATGAGTCGTGGTTGCAGTGCCGTATCCATTCAAATTGGGCCAAACGTGCCTGAGCGCGACAGAAAAAGAGAATAGAGCACTTACTCTTTGGATAGCGTTCAGAAATCGTAGGCAAAGAAGATTCGACCACCAAATCAAACGCCACCAAGATGTCCTCTACCGCCACCACTACTAGCCGAAACAACCGAACCAAAAGATTTACATGCCACATCTGTTGTGAGAAGAAAGACGCCAAGGCCATGGTTTGCCTGACGACCTGCCCACACAAACAATGCAAGGAATGCCTCCAAACATGGATTCATAAAAGCGAGGCCGCTGGCAATAGGACGCGTCCGGGTTGTCCATTCTGTCGAGTGGAAATGACCAAGAAAGACACGCAAGCTATTTTGGAGAGGCCCTACCAACCCGCGGCTGCTGCCTCTGCTGGTAACATAGACACTGCAGAGTTGGATGACTTGACGCTTCAGTGGATAAAAGAACAAACGAAAGAGTGCCCTGGATGTGGAGCATTTATTTCCAAAGAAGACGGAACCTGCGCCAAAATGGAATGTCTATGTGGCTATCGATTCTGTTATGATTGTGGATCCCAAGGCGCACACTGTTTGTGTTCTCCTGCCCATCATGTATTCACTGACAATGCCACACGCTTTAAACGAGAGCAACGATATCGTATGTCTGCGGGCGTGTCCCCGAGGATCCTAGCTGCAAGATACGAACGAGTAGGAGTTGCGAGACATGCGCTACTACGACCAGCTAACAACAATAGCACCATTGTTGAGGAGGTTCAGGGCAATCACGATGAGCGTATGCTTCTGAGTCGCCGCAATGAATCTGCGGTAGGCCCTGTAACAGAGGATGCGGTTCGGAAGAAAATCCAAGCGAGTGGAGGTGAAATGTCTATGAAACATCTCATGGAGGTATTTGGCATCACCAGGCAATCCACTCAAGAAAGAAAAATCAAATTTCAAGAGGCCATCAATCATTTGTGTGTTGTTAAAAAGAAACCCACTGGCCGAGTGCTGGTATTAAAACCGTGTTTCCAGGGGGAAACCCCCACAGCCACATACGCAATTCGGGTTCGGCGGGCAGTTCAGACCGGCCTTCAATGGTCAGAACTGGGAATCTAAATGTCTTTATGGTTTTTCCACACCGGCTTCATTTTGTTTGCCCCTGATGACCTAGCTGCACATGCCCACGATAAGGCAGCTATCCCAAGCACCAACTCGAACCGAAGTTCCTAGCTAGCATCTAGGCCCGAGGAATAGACAAAAATAGAATATGTACCACATAACTACATGCAGGCACAACTCAGAAGAAGTGCACTCGGCACAAAAGTAGCTGAACCAAATAATAACAGGTAGTATGCTAGGTAGCTACAAGTAGCTAGCTAAAGTAATAGTAGTGCTACCATTACTTTAACTAGCCAATAGTTAGTAGTGCTCGTAGTAGTAATACTTGCTTGTGCTCGGCAACTCTACAGCCGGCTCCTCGGGGATGGGAAGTCCAGAGCCATTTGTAATTCTCAATAGTACGGAACAACATTGACTTGATTTTGATCTTTATCTCCTCCCCAGCCAGCTCCTATTTCCCATCCTTACGGAACGGAAGTTACCCTTCGAAGCCACCAAAAAAGTTTTGATTCCAAATCACGGATCGAATGCTGTGCCCCCTCAAATATGTACTCTAGCTGCTGTCGTTTGGGCTGGTTCCAGCAAAAGCTGAGTTTTAGTTACGATTCGCAATTGCTGGAGCTTTGTGAGCCAGAAAAGCTAGCTAGTTAGATATAAGACTTGAAAAAAAAGCCTGTGGCTCGCATTCTTGTATTCGTGGCGCGCATTCTTGTATTCGTGGCGTGGATTAACAGGTGCGTGGCGCCACTAAGGTAGAATCGGAGCGGGATAGTGTGCTACCTTACGATCAAAAAATGAGCACGTCATTCATCGATCGCGCGTGATAACAAGCAACAAGTAGTAACAGAAACAATACAATCGACTACTCTTGCCGTTGCCAACCAGGGTTGTCTGATGCCGCCACTGTTGATGCTGCACAATTGCAAGTAGACTCAGCCTTTCCTACTAGCTTGGTTCCTAGTTAGCAGCTGACGAATGGAATCGATCCACACACATGCCGCGGTAATCGTAATTTTTGAACCTACATAGGCGTTTTCGGAAATCTTTCGACAGCCTCTGTTCGTACAATTCAGGACGACTGATCTTATGGAGAGTCGTCCTTAAAATACGACTTTACTTTTGGAGGTGTGATTTTATGGACGATTTTACACATGGAAAGTCGTCCTTAAAATGCAACTTTGCTTATGTAGAGTTGTCCCAAACATATAAGGTCTACAAGCACAAGCAGATGCCCAGCTACTTACCTACCTACCAACCTACCTGCACCTACACTACAAGCAGCAGCCAATCAACGCCAGCGATAGCGAGCAAAGATAGCTACATCAGCTAATGTAGAGTGATTACGAAAAAAAGCTAGGTGCATGGTATTCGAAAAACGAAGCAAGGGCACCTACCATTTTTCCTTGATTGTCTGACCCGCCCAATGGTGTGATGGCTACACATCAGGGGCTGTTGATATGTGGATTGTCAATTGCTGGGACGACTGTGTGTCTTTCCAGTGAATTCGAGGAAGTGACAAGGTTTCAAGTGTGACGGACGACAAAATGAAAATGGCTATGCTGAAACAATTCACCGCCGCATGTGCTACAATACAACCTGCGAAGACGAAGAACTAATGTGGAAGATCGCAGGGAAAAGTTGGCATGAAATTTTACTGCAAGTAAGAACGAGGAAAGAGTGGGGGGCTATGGTGACTTTACTGTCAATCACTTCCTGCTCTAATGATCGACGTGATCAGTCAAGGTGTCGACTTGACTTTCTGGTCGCTACATTCGTTATAATAGCGGCGTCTTCCAATTTTAACAATGAATCGTAAAGATATACACGACAAAGTTTTCCTCCGCAAAACGATCTTTGGGTTCGGGAGGTTCACTTGAATTCTCATCAAGGCCTTCAATGGGAAATAATCCTTGGAAAATCTCTGTTAGAAATTGGCAATCACGAGGGGGGGACTCGTCGGTCGCATTCTTTTCCCGTGGAGATTGAAATCAATTCCAAAGAAAATGACAGCAACGACAATCCCCGTAGCAACAGTCGGAAACTCTTCACTTTTGATCGCTATCTCCGACAATGAAGTTGATTCCGGTACAGGTTTTGCAACGGCAAGTCCGGCGAGTCATCCATTCGCTGTACGTACTAAAATTGGAATATGCCACAAAATATATTCTTACATAAAGTACAATATTCATTTCTTTTTTTTGACAATACAAAAATAAACACTGCCTCCTTTACCTATAAGGTACTACTTTACTATACTTGACATCACTGCACAGAAACAATATTCCGGCTCCTCCCTCGTTTGCCGGACAAAACCAAAGGATTTGTCGTTGACTTTGTCGTTGACGCGGCGATTGTGGATATGTAGATTGCTGGTGTGTAATCGTTGCATTTCCATTACGTCTTTTCCGTTCAAATGGGAAAAAGAGAGAGGAACCATGGTGATCCTCCTCGATTACAACATTACAAAGAGAGCAGCCAGACCTGCCATCATCATCATCATAAGCACGTTGGAAGAAACAGTCGTCACAGCCGCGGATGTCGGTGCGGGTGAGGGTGTGACACCTGGTGCGGGTGGATCGGTCGGAGCTTGGGTGGGCGCAAAGGTAAATGGAGGATCGGGAGTACAGGATGGAGCCAGATTGGCCACATTGTCATAACTGGCAATCAAGGTGCCATCGGTAAAATTCAATCCCAAACTTGAAAATTCGTACACGCCAGCGACATTGTCGGCACTGCAGGTTCCATAGCCGACCGCATTGGTACCAGTCCCGATACAGAGAATTTGACCGGATGTGGGTGTCAAGAGGCAATTGTCATCGATGACGGATTGATCATAAACGGAAGCAATCCAAGTGGGGCAGGTTGGCGTTGCTCCGGCAGCATCTGTGCCATTGAGGGTAATGGTACAAATGCAATAATCCGCAATGCAAACAGAGTAGGTTGCCAAGGGAGCACTGATGAGGAGCAGAGTCAAGGCTGCTAGTGCAGGAGCGGAGGCAGAGGCAGACCAAGGACGCAACATCATTTTCAGAGTTGTAGATGTGCTAGTATGCTGGAGGAGGGAGACAAGCAAAATTAAGATGAGTGATCAATTAAAAGAGAGTTCTTCTCCTTGTCTTTGTATTACTCCAATAGTGACTGTACACCGCAGGGGAGACTTATCGTGGACGATCTAGATCCTTCAAAGACGCAACACACTAGTGTACGGTTGGATCAAACATACCATTTCCGGGAATCCAAACAATGGTAACAAGCCGCCGATACCAGGTACCACTATGCTGCTGCCATTAGACTACTATTACTACTGTACGTCGTAATAGTACGAGTACCCTAAAACTCGGCTCGGTGCATACCGGTTGACGGTCGGACGGAAGAAGCAACCATGGCAGACTGATTGATGATTTCGAACAATTGCCGGTTGAATACGGGAGGATGCATCGGAACTGCCCGCGGCGATGCACTGAAGCGTAAACCATGGTATTTAATACACCGCAAATACAAACCAGACCGCACACAACGCTTACTATTACGCTAAAGGCAACTACTGCACTGCTTGAGGTGCACTTCGTCCAACGGCATCTCGTGGCCAGCTAGCTAGATACTACCATATAGAAAGGTTCGGTCTCACTACCCTCAGCGATCCATATAATCCTGGCCAGCTATCTAGCTACGAAGGTCCTTTGTCGAGCTACTAGGCAACTATTCATAGCTTTGCTTTACTGGATACTTAGCGGCTGTCTGTAGAGTAGATTGCCTAGCCAGTGCTGTATTGCTAGCCAGTATAGTTGGCACTGGATGTTTTCAATAGCAGTTACGGTAGAAAGGCAGTTGCTGTTGTCAAAACCCTGCTATAGCCATATTAAGCCCAACTGAAACAGTGAAGCCCAGCTCTGCAATTGGTGGCGACTATTTCACATTGAAAAATGGCAGAGCATTCATGGCGCAGCTGGACTACAACTAAGACAAGACCGACAATGTGACGGATACATCATGCAGTTGGTTTCGACCAGAATGAAAAAAACATCATCACTGTAGGAGCTACAATTTGCTCTCATGGCAGTCGTTCTTTTTATTTATTTATAGGTGTACGGATATCATTTGCGGGTACTAGTAGTTTTCCAACTCCTTCCACTAGTAGCTAGTAGTGGTACAGGATGAAATGATGTGTCAAAAGTAAAAAAGAGAGAAGCCATCGTCGTCGTCGTGTGTCTCTCCAATCCATACACCGACGTATGCCCGGCAACTCCCTTTTTTCTGTGTGTGATTGTGTCTTGTGTGGGTGCTAGATAAGAACGTGCGTTTGAAGAGCAAGAACTGTAAAGAATAGTAGCAAGGATTGGTCTCTCTACATTTGCTAGGCTATCTGTAGTGGTGTGTGTGTTTGCTGCGTGTGCTGTGTTTGTGGTGTGCTGCGTGTTGTGTGGTGTGTGGTGTGTGCTAAAAATGGCGGTAACTGTAGCAGCTCTTTCCTTCTCTCGTTTCCATCAATACGGATCCAAATGACTCTGCCAAAACTTGTTTTGATTGTACTGCTCAGAACGCTTGCGAACGGCCATGTAATCCCCAAACGAGGGTGGAAATGTGACCGATCGACGACTCTTTTGGTCCCGATACAAATCCAAATCTGGAATTCGACGAATCACGACATTTTGCTGTGGTTGGCTACCGCTTACGACCGAGGATTTCCCCTCGTGTTCTTTGGCAAACAAGGCCGCCTGCTTCATCTTGAAGGCAAAGTCAGGGGTAAACGCATCTCCAGGTCCAACGATAACACTACTGCCGACCACCGTCGAAAAGAGAAGAGTACGAAACTGAGTGATAAAGAGGCGGTGAGAGAATGTCAATACTTGTGGAGATGTTCCTCGTCGGCAATGGATATGTTCGATCTAAAAACCACTGCAACTTACTTTGACCATCGAAGATTTGATTTTTCTCACTCACTCACTTACTCAATCACTCACACTACTAGCTAGTAGTAGTAGGGTATGGATAGTTGCAATGCGATATTCTTCTTTCGAAGAAACAACAACAACAAGTTATTGCTGATACCTCTCTCGAAAAAGAATTATGACATCTTCTTACTTCGATCTGAAGTAAAGGTTCTCGCTTTTTGCCACTGTACCTAATTGATCGTATCGATGAGTGTGCTGATGGCTGTCTTGTCTTCTTCTTGCCGGCACATGATGGCTTTGGGATTAAATTGTGATGATGGGACAGACACCAGTCACACCACGTACTGCTTTTGGCACGAATGGGATTGGAAGGCTTCACCAAAAGGAAGGATCAAATTTACGACCCATGGTGTCAAAGCGAACCACGTTTATGACCACGTTGCTTGACATCAAAGTTCGCTCTAGTTAGTCGATTGGACAGCTGTCATTAATTAACAGGTCGTGAACGTCACTCTTCCTTACTCTACTTTTCCATACGTTGTACCGCAGTGTAGAGCTACAGTAGATAGCTGGAGCTTCTATCGTATGGTGAAGCTTCTAGCTAGCTAGCTACTACTGTAGCTAGTAGCGAAAAACCTATTGGTCAAGTAACTAATATGCTTTCACCATTGCAACAAACAGCTTTCGCACCATATCAACCAGCGCAACGACCATGGTTGATTACTAACTCCTCGGCAACCCAATCATAAAATCTAGCTACTCTAGCTAGCTACTGCTGATCTAATGGCTACCAGTATTAGGAATGTTAGCGCGAGGGCGAGGATCACTTTGAGATCGTTCGCGATGTCAGATGTGTCATCGTTCCTTTGTTGTGACATGACAACGCCTTTCTTAGTACAATCGGCTAGCTAGTAGGCTCAGTCTTCTGTGCACTTTCTGGTTGGGTTTTGCGACTCACAATCGACTCAAAAACGACTCACATCGACTCGCACCGACTCAATCTACGGGCGCTTCTGGCAGTCAAATTCCGACACACTCACGATGCACGGTACAGGCGCGGAGCCCACCTACTGTCGGTCAGTACATCAACGAACAATTCTAGCAGTACGATCACAGCGACTTTTTCGCGGACTCACATTTTGGGTTGAAATGTACATATTTTAATTTGCTTCATGAACTTGGATCATCCGTCTAGTTATCTAGACGAACTAGATGCTTCAATACCCACGAAACGACAGTGTAATCACACGAGAGACAGTAGGTAGCTAGCTTGTAGGTAACCAGCAGCTATAGCTTCTTCAGCTGCAGCACGAGCAGCATGTCTTTCGCGATGCGCACATGCAACAGCTCAATCAAACATTCAGTGCTTGTACGGATCATTGCTTTCGCCAAACGACAAACAAAACAATCTGTATTTTAAACCTAACGAGAAAGTCCACAGGGGTTTCAATGCAGACAAGTCAAACACGAAACGATCATGACAACAACAGCAGCAACAACGATTTTGATGATGAGGACGTCCAATGATTAATTGTCAGGTAGTTACCCACCTCGACAGAACGGAAATGTCAACCTGCATGGTAAAAGAATCCCAAAACATAAAATATACCATGGTGGTGTAGACAGTTCATCACAACGAAACAATTGCCTGGTCGGCTTTTTCTGTAACGCCACTGACGGCCCCGTTTCCATGACAATGGTTTGTCCAGCCTCCCTAAAAATTGTATTTGATATTGATGAGTATGCATGCCCCCTATTGCCACTATGCTTTTGCGCGATATCTACAGTATTGTGGTTTCCGAGAGCATTAGATTGATCCAAAGCAACAGGATGCTTGGTTGCTAGACGAAAACCTTAATTGACGGTTCCGTGATACGAGCCCCCACCCCCATCATTTGGCCAATCAGGCAGAAGGAGACCTCGCATTAGAGAATGTTGACTCTGCTTTTCAAGTCATTCGACTGGCCGGTGCAGGGGGAAGTAAAAAAAGCCGAGGGATTGGCACTGTCAATTGACGGCCTCTTTCTTTCATCTCATAGTGTGGGGCCTGGTGGACGCATTCTATGTATACTAGTACACGTATCCATGCTTGACGCAAAGTATGTGGGGGCATGACTCCTATCTACAAAACCTATGCTCCACCACTGTAGCGAAGGTGTTATATAAAGAGATGTATTATGTAATATGAAATTTATTAATGCTATTAGCAAAATGCGTCTTTTAGTTGATTCCAGTCCATGAAGAATCTGTCCAACCGACCAAGCACACGAAATTCCAATTATAAATTACTTGCAATTCAGAACGCGCGTCGAATTGCTTTTGATCATGAGGAGTGCAGTCATGTCTCGGGATGTCAAGCTTGCACGACGGCCGCTGTTGCTGTTCGTCTTCATGGACCGTGGACTGCCTGCATGAGCCATCTCGGTGCTACGACGGGCTCGACTTGCCGGTACGTTTGTAGTATCATTAGCAGCATCAACCGTCTTCTTCAAAAGGGAGGACAGTTGGCGACCACGAGGACTTGCTGCAGCCGGAGCAGTGGCCTCGCTACTACTATGGGAGTAATCATGACGTGTGATACGACTGGCATTGAACAAATTAGCAGGATGATTGGGGGCAAAAGCAGATCCACACTGAATGGCGGATGCCAAATCCCGACGATTTCGAGGACGAAAGCCTCGCGTCCAAACAACGTCGTCGTTGTGATGATGATGATCGCCCACGGTACCGTCGACAAGGGCTACGTCGGAAGCTTGTGTTACGGTAGACGAAGAATGCCTCAGATGCGGGCGTGGAACTTCACTTCTGGGTGATGAAGGTTCTGACGGGGACTCCTCACTTGTGGAAGTATTTTTACTCTTGTTCAGGTCATTGGTCAAAGCAAAAACAGGCTTTGCTTTTGGGGGTGTCTTCTCAGTAGGCGGCTGAACCCGCCGAACCGATTTCTTTCGACCTATGCTACTGTTTTCCATTTCCGTTTGGATCGTTTTGGGAATGGAAATGACCAATTCCGATTTTGCTGCTGTTTGTGACTTGGGAAACTGTGATTTGCGTCGGTTACGCTTTGTGGGGCTCTTTTGAAAGGTGGAGATTTGATTCACCAAAAGGGCCCGATCTTCTTCCTGTTTTTGCTCCACTGACATGCAGGTACTGCCTGTGCTGTGGAAGGAAGATTCAAAATCCCGAATGTCGGTTGACTTGGCTGCTGGGGGTACCAAAAGATCAAACGAGCGACTGTTCAAGCTTCTCGAAGAGAGACGCCTGGATGTCTTGCTGGATGGAGTAGGTGTAAGAGGGGCCGCAAGTTGCTTCTTTGGTGCTGTCAATCTAGCAGACAAAGATCTTTGGAGCTTCATGGGGATGCCACTAGGATTGGTGTGGAGGGGACGAAACAGAAATTCGATCTTATCCTCACCCTCCGAGAAGGCGCTGACTGAAGGCCCGCCTCTCTGCAACGAAGACGGTAAATACGAGGACGTTGCCCGGCCATTATCTTTGGGGTATTTTCGAAGTGGCAATCGGGACAAATCCTCCTGTTCCGTCAGATTGATCGATCTGTCGGAATAATCTTTCAGTAGGGATGGTCGCCTTTCCAAACTTCGTCGAGGAGACTGGTTGGGGCTGAAAGATCTTCGCATGATGCTGTATAAGATTGAGTTTTAAGAAGTGGTATCTGTGCTGAAAGAGGATAGAAAATGAGACTCTATCTCCCGCTCAATTTCTCATAGTTGCAGTGTAAGGCTTACGTAAACCGAAGAAGACAAAAAACTGCTCGTGTTATTGCAGTCATGGAAAAAAAGATCCACGTCTAAGAATGTGCGATATATTTGGTTTAAAAAACAGCAATATCAAAGACTGAAGTTAGTTAAGAGATTTAACGATCACGGATCTTCGCTAAGTGGAACGCATTAGCCCCGACTTGGATATTTATCAATCGTACCAGAGAGATTACGGGAAGAGTACAGATAAGGTTCTAGAGAATTCTTAGCCAAACGCGTGCTTGTTCGACTCCTTCCAACTTCGGTCGTTCTTCCCTTTTCCCAACTGGAAGCACACCAGTCTCGGACATCAAAATGGGGCAGGTGAGGAACTAAACACTGAGAGTTGGAATTGGCCAATTTGGAACAGCTCTGCCGATTTCCCGAATCGCTAGGCACTGGAGATTTTGATTTTCAAGCGATTTTAACCACAAGGGACAAGGTGGCAATGTTGGGGTTTCAACAGGGTTGTTCCCACTGGTGACTGGGAAATTCATGACTCAGTCCAGACAATCAAGATGGAGACTTCAGATCAGCAGTGAGGAGGTCTGGGCACGTGGTTGTCAAAAAATGCAAAATCATGTGATGAGACACCCTTCTGACCCTTCCATCAGCTCAGATTTGACAACAAGTTGTAGTTGATGCATGAAGAAATGGCAATTTGACATTTGTGATGTTTTTTCTTTGTGCATTTTGGTTGAATGCTTGATGAAGACTTCAGTGCAACAGCCGGGAAATCTAGCCACAACGCTGTGAAAACAGCCCAAACCATGTCTTGACGCGCCCTGCTGACCCTTCCATCAGGTCAGAGTTGACAATGGATTGCAACTGGTGCGTGAAGAAAACACAATTTTGCATTCGCAATGTTTTTTCAATGCAGATTTTGGTTGAATTGAAGCTTCCGTGCAGGAGAAATGTCAAAAAGCACATGCAAAAACAAAAAAAAACAATTGAAACAAGTCATTTGTGAAAAACTGTGAAAGCGGTTCCAACTGTTCAGCATGAGTGTGCAAACCATTGAGAAATTGCCACAGAAACGGTTCGAAAATTGCTTTGGAAATCGGCGCTGGCAAAATTGCTTGAAAGTCGCTTCCAGAATCGCCAGAGAGAGTGCAGCGATTCCCCGAATTGCTCGAGCCATCTGATTCTGATTCCAACCCTTGTCAAACACAACATGCCTGCTGTGTCAAAATGACAACAAAGAAAACCTGTTCATCAAAGAAACAAAAATTGAACTCAAGTTTTGTCTTTCCAGAGCATGGCGTTTGCTGCATTCTGTGTTTCTTGGCATGAACATTTGATGCGTGGTGAATGTGTTTGTCCAGCATGTCCAGAAACTGAAAGGCGCGTTGCAGCACTCAAAAACAGTTTGCATCAATCAAGCTTGATGTGTTCTGTGCTTCATTGTTTGCTGATTTCAACTTTCTTTGTCTGGTGTGCTCCAAAATGTTCAAACAGAACCCAAAATTGACATGCTGAAACAAAACATGCAAGCTGTTTGTTGCAATCTGAACACAGAATGAAAAATCAAATCTCTTCTGTTTTGAACTTCTAAAAGTTGTTGGACATGACAGTGTGAAACAACATGAACAAAGCTTCTTTGACTTGCTTAAATGTTGTTTGAAGAAACATCGTCTGAATCTTGCTGCAGCGTTTTTTGATTTTGCACAAGAAGTTTGGAATCTGTGATTGCGTGTTTTCAGAAATGAATCACCTGACATCTTTCTCCAATTTGAGGGCTTTTGAATGTCCAAATCACAACATTGAGAAGCCAACCACAACTGTCCAAATGGCTCTGCTGCTGCTTGCTTGCTAGCTAGCTAGCTAGCTAGTAGCTAGTAGCTAGCTAGCCACTGTGGCAGTTTGTTTTCCATGGAGCACCAGACAGAGGATGAACGGAGACAGGGATGACTAAAACAAGTCATGTCCCGAATGGAAGTCGATCGAACGAGCTAGCTACTGTGTGCAGTTTGTGGTTTAATTTGGAATTCCCGTTTCACGGATTAGTCATTTCTCCCCGGGAACCTTAAGGAAGGTCATGAGATTCGCCAATTTTAATTAGACTACGACTTGTATGTGACAAATTCACTGCCGCCAAAGGTTACGTTTGAACGCAGAGATTTATCGAAAGTGATACCAAATTTTTGAACTTGGACGCACGTAGTTTCTGAAGTTGATGTGGGGAACCCAATTCGTGCGAAGTATCCTGCAGGGATCGCGCGATGCGATGGATCTCTATCACATCGTGCCGGTCACAGTGACGGAAGCAGGCAATAACATGTTGTTTGCCGGTTTATCATATCCCGAGTCCTTGATATGCACGACATGCCACTTGTACAGTGTACCAGGTGTAGCATCAGGGACCAAGATTCTTTCTTTGGGCGGCCGACCCTCTTCTCATTTCCTATTTCTCATTTTTGGTGAACTTTTACGAGTAGATCACCAAAGATTACACTGTCGTGCTAATCACATACAGACGTGGCTGCTCCATCCAAACTATCTATTAGCTAGCTAGCTAGTCATTGCAGAGCTACTATAGCAGTCGTACCAAACTATATAGTTGTTTCCACAATCTATCAGACGTATCTTGTCTCGACTGTGACTCGAACAATACAAGACAGGACACATCAATACTATAACTGTAACTACTACGACGTAGTAGCTAGTAGAAGCACGTTCGAAGTCAAGCCCTCATAAAAGCACGACTGTTGTCACTCGCGTGAATTACTTTTTGAATTCATAATATTGGCAAGAGAAGGACTTTCAGCCAACAAACACTGACTCTACTAGTATATAAATAGAGCAGTCAGAAATATCGTTGGTTCAAGTCAAGTCAAGTCAAGTCAAGAAGTCGCCACAAAAATAAGTCACAAGAAAGAAAAAAAGATGAGAAACTCTACTAAAATTTGGCCAGCCTTGCTGCTCTTGCTTTCTGCCAGTGCTGCTTCTTCCACTGCTTCTACCACGAAGACCCATCAAAATCACTTGAGACGAAAAGCTGAAGTCGCTGAACCCCGCATTATTGGCGGCACTCTCGTGAGAGACGTCTTTCCCTATTTTGGCTTGTGGGAAGTGGGATGTGGAGTTGCGCTCATACATGACGATTTGTTGCTGACGGCGGCCCATTGTGATATCAGTAATATTTTTGCCCGGCGTGTGTACCTCGGATCTCTTCGTGCTGGCGAAGGCGTGGCGAGAAATGCCATTGATTTGGAAAAACATCCTCAGTATTCCGAGTATACCAATACGCATGATATCATGGTCGTCAAGCTCAACGCCAGTGCTTTGGTCGATGCGCCGGCCTTGGGAGTGGCACACACAGCAGAAGGTAGCAGCGACAATGGCGAGGTTCAGAACATTACGGCTTCGATTTCCAAGTCCAAATCCAAGGCTGCAGTTGAGATGGCACCCACTGGCCTAAAACCTGTCACGCTCAATCGCGATATCAATTATCCACCGGCTGGTACGCCATTGACCATTATGGGGTACGTTTATTGTTTGTTATTTTGTTTTTGTGGATTGTTTACTATTGTCAGGTTTGATTTGGTTTGCTTTTAGGCAGTCGACGAAATTATTTTCCACTTCCAGTACAAAGTACTCACACAACTACTTTATATACTCTTCTTTGTTTCGATGTAATTTTTGGACCACAGATTTGGATTGACCGACCCGGACGGATTTGGTTTGCAGGAGGACCTATATGCTACTACCATTGAAGCCATTGATGATGAAGATTGCCTCGCCGCGTATCGGACCATGTTTGAACCCGATACCATGATGTGTGCCGGGGATCCCATCAAGGGTGGAAAAGATTCCTGTCAAGGAGATAGTGGTGGACCCATGGTCGCTGAAAACGGAATGCAAGTCGGAATTGTATCCTGGGGTACGTACATTTGTTTGTTTCCTGGTGGTGATTTGTGCTCTTGCTTGTCTGTTTTTGTGTTTTATACAACAGATGTACTTGTATACTCACATTATCTTTTTGTTTGGGTTTGCTTTTGATCGCATTGGCCATCGAAACGACGTTACAACTTATAAACTCCATATATATTATTGAAACAGGCGAAGGATGTGGTGAAAAAGATCACCCTGGTGTGTACACAGAGGTGGCGGCCGTCATTGATTGGATTGACGAAACCATTTGTAAAATGTCCTGTTATCCTCCCGATACTTGTGACCCCTCCATTGTCCATCCGTGTTCCTTGGCACCCCCCGGTACCAGTGGTCCCACCGTTGCCCTGGAAGGACCCGTCAGCCTGACGGTTTCCATTGTATTGGATACCTATCCCAGTGAATTTGCTGCCATCTTTACCCATGTCGAAACCAGCACCGAACTTTGGTATGCTGGGTACGGCACGTGGGATGACAGTGACAGTCCTGAAAGCGAACCCTTGGCAGTGGTGGAAACATTTTCCAATCTTCCTGCTGGGATTTATCATTTGGTACGTACAGCCACCATAAAGACATGTTTGCGAGATGCACATGTCATTTCCTACCTTGAAAGCTTTTAAATGACCAGATTTCTCATCCAATACTTTGCGTCGTTTCACATCGTTTTCGCTGCAGATTATTGGTGACAAATCCGGCGATGGGCTTTGCTGCAGTTACGGCGAGGGAGGCGTTACTGTTACCAGTGACCTAACCGGAAAGGATATTTGGAATACCACTGGCAGATATGGTGGATTCATTGAAGTTTACATGAACGTGGCCGAAGATGGTGAAGTGGTTTGGGTCGCCAACAATGTGGACGGCACCGTCGATGATGGATGGGGTGAACCACAAGACGATGGTGGTGGATGGGATGCGCCCATTGGTGAATCGGAAGGAACGGATGATGGCGGCGTTGTCGACGGATGGGAAGGAGAATTCAACCCAGAAGAGGACGATCCAGAATGGCCCGGCGAGTACCCCGCTTCCGCTGCATATGGCATTGTCTTTAACTTTCGAACAGACAATTTCCCCGAGGAAAACAGTTGGATCTTTAGCCGACGCTCAGGTCCGGGAGAATGGGAACAAATAGATGATGGAAGACCCCAGCTTGAAGATGTCATTATTTCGTATGACTTTGTACTGGAGGCCGACAATATCTACAAATTGGAAATAAAGGACTCCTTTTCGGATGGGACATGTTGTCTCTACACACAAGGTTGGTTCAGTATTACAAATGCGACAACGACCGAGGAGAATGCGAATGGGACCGTCATGTGGACAGAAGCAGGTAACTTTGCCGAACGAGTGGAAGTCTACATCTGGACGGATGCAGAGGGCAATGCGCAAATGGTGGAGTACCTTCCAGGTGAGGGATACGCTCTCATCCAATACGAGCTAATTTCGGCGGAACGCACTTTTGTGCTCCAAACCAAGGAGGATCGGGTGGAAGAGGATCGGGTCGCTCCTGCTGTGAAATCCTCTGTCAATCGGCACAGTATCTTGAATCCCTGATGATCGCGAGTCATAATACTGCAAAATATGTTGTTTTTATATTTACTTTTTGGGTTCCTGTATTAAGATTAAAGCTACTACTGCTAGCCGGGCGGGTTGTAAACAATACGCCAGAGGTTTATAGGGCGGCTAGGGTGCTGTGGCAAAACTTACAAATTTCAGAGCTTGATTCGGTGCTCCACTGGTCTGCTGAATCGATCTTCGGGTAACTTCTCCGTTCCAATCTTTTGCTTGTAGGATGAAGTTTCCAGTTTGGGCCATTCTCTGTGCTTGTCGATTTTGCTAGAAGATTCGGTCCTTTCGATTCAATCTACGGCGGCTGTGTCGTTTGTCGATTCCTAGGATCTCTTTCCTCCCTGCACACTACGACGGAACCATCGTTGCTAACAGCAATGACAAGTGCACAAAATGCTATAAGCAAGAGTTCGACAGGAAGTCGCCAATGAAGAGCAAAGTCGATCACTCGCTTCATTTACCAGAATTTGAGAAGGCGCCGATACCAAGAATGGTCCTCGATGCTTCCATTGTGGAACAGCATCTCATCATTTTATTGGCGCCGAAAGGAAAGCCGATGTTCTTCGATCCCGTGAGGCAGCGATTCGTCATAACCATGACACAGTAACTTTCTTTCTCAATGACATTTATAAAGCCCTAATAGTCGAGCCAGTGCTGCTACTAACAGCTTATAGATGTAGCGGCAAGGTAGCTACATGGCATCTTCCTGGGGCAGCGATTCATTATTTCCTGTTTTGCGTGCCGACGACAACGCCTTGGTTTGTCGTTTGTGTGGCACTTGGAATTTATGATGAACTTATGATGAACTCTTGATGAACTTTTGATGAACTTTTGATGAACTTTTGATGAACTCCGTATTCTGTATTCCATTCTGACAATGTCACGTTTCAAACGGCTACTTCTGGCCCCGTCGTGCCCTTAAATGGTGTCAACACATACACGACCGAAGTGCACAATATATATTGGGGTACGTCCTATGCGACACTATTTTATTCCGAACTGACTGGAGCGCCGCGAATGATCCTAAGTCATTCGATCATAAACTTCGTCTTGGTCACTAAACAGATCTTCACCCGCTACTACTACTACTAGTAGCTAGTACTGTGTATGACACTGTTACGTACTACAGCAAAGTAATAGTGCTCTAAACAGGTACTCTAGTACCATAGATCCATAGTAGTAGTAATTGAGAAGTGGTACCCGATAGTCCCCTACGATACTACAACTACTAGCTAGTAGCTGAACAGCATCTTCTACTCCGCTACTTCTAATAATAGCTGGATAGCAGCTAGCTAACAGCTAGCTAGCAAGCAGAAGTAGAAGTAGCTGTACTCGTGATAGTGCTAGTCTTGCATGGCTGGCATTCATCAACTTCGCCAGCGTCTTCAGTCCAACAGGGTTGTGATCACAGAACGTACATCAAACCATGGATTGCGTGTTTCCATTCGAGCGCTGGATTTCCTGTCCGCGGTGACATTTTCCAGCGATGGTCTCCACATTCGGGCTGCTTTTGTTGCTTTCCCTGACGGGCATTCGGTTTCGTGGTCCCGGCTCAAAGGTTTTTAGTAGAGGAGGATCGGCAGCCAGAAGAGCTACAGTACTAGCTAGAAGGTAGTAAGAACTTGTAGCTTGTATGCAGTAACTTTGCAGGCAACACGGAGCAATCATCTCTTTCATCATGAGCAGTTTTTTATTAGCAGCTGTCTGTAACCTCTTTACTAGTAGCTGCCTAGTGCAGCTAGCTAGCTAGTACAGTACATCATGATCGTCTCAAAACCGTGTACCCAATCTTCTAAAGGTAGATACTCCCGGCAGCTTGGCCCATTCAAGGGATATGCGAAAATTCGTTACGTGGCAAAGGAATACTAATCAATTACACTAAGTATGGCTCGCAACGAATTTGAAACCGACGAAAGCATTCAGTTACTCCGCTCGAGCCTTTTTGCTCCCAAATTCCAAACAGCTAGCTAGTACTAGAATAATCCTCAGACAAGACCATCTGGTGTCTTATTTTTGTAGGACAAGCTTGCGACGCTTTTCGAAATCTGCACTTCATAGTAGCTATATACATTCGTTGAAGGATTTCATGAAAAGAATTACAAGTATAGATTCCGAAACGCACAGTAATCACTACCATTACGATGTACTGTTTTCATGTATTGTACAGCGTATTTTATCCATCCATTTACTTTTCTTCCATCACATAAAATATCCTCCCGTGGACGACTCATTCCTGAACACTTTCGATGATGCACCGACTTTAGGAAAAGTTGTTGGGCTGGGCTTGTTTTTCCAAAAATCTGGTGTGGGCTTCTTGTGGTTCTCAGAGGGCGCTTCGGCAACAACTGTGTGGGGAACGAAACTGAGACATTTCCGTTTGGAATTGCGTTTCCAATCTCGTACGACGCAGCTGTAGCTTGGAATGTTCATAGGTCAGTTCGTCTGCCATTTTCATCAGTTTTTGGCTCACAGACTCGGAAAGTAGGTCACCACGACCAACAAAACCATTTTGACTGCCATGGGTTCCGACATCCGAAAACATAAGAGCTTTAGTATCACTTTCTTCTCCACAACAAATTGTACTTGGGCTGCAAGTGTGGCCTCGATTTTTCGATGCCCTTCCAATTCGATCCGGCCAGACAGCCGCAACACAGTTCAACTTCTCGGCCAGTTTGGCCATCAGTTCAGGATCATCAATCCCACCGTCGTTTTCCACCGCCGCATAGATTGCGGCTTGATACTTTCTGGAGGATTTCGTGCTCGGCATGTTGCGTGTCCTTGTGAGGTTGTATAGGTTTTGTTACGAACTTGATCGTTCTTTGCCCATTCGCTGAGTTATCGACTTTTACCAGTGTTGTAACTAGTTGTTGGAGCAGCACTATTTTCTTGTTGTAGTTTGTCAAGCCGCAACCTCCAACCCGGAGCATAAAATGGCGAAGTCCCGCCGGACAATGCGCACAATTGTCGCACAGAACAAGAACGTGATGTAGGGGCACATCAAATGACAACCATTTTTCGGCCAGGGGTGCAGCAACGCCAAAAATGCGACCGTTCCAAAACGAAAAAAATGCACCCAAAACTTCTGGGGGAGCAAGCTTCATGGCAGAAGTGATGACCCACTCCAAAAAAGTCTTTGTGGTCCTCTCTCACCTTGATTGGGTCCATGCATGAACTAAAAAGATGTTGACAGCTGGAGGAAATCTTGCTAAAAGAAGATGACAACATGCGTCGTTTTGCAACTTTCCTGGTCACACTGAGCCGCGGTCTGCCCCCAGCTTTGTGGCGGAGGTGATGGCCGACTCTGAATTTGGCCTTGTGGTCCTCTCTTGCGTTGGTTGCATCCATTCATGCACTGAAATCATGTTGTTGCCATTGCGGATCGTTGCACAATGACAACAGCAAAACGGGTG
>Ga0163144_10003634_pt1 | contig 35086 bp, 24 predicted proteins | sample OliLak19BULKMAT1_FD_123175 | JGI IMG/M metagenome (GOLD analysis project Ga0163144, IMG submission 123175) | Freshwater microbial mat bacterial communities from Lake Vanda, McMurdo Dry Valleys, Antarctica - Oligotrophic Lake LV.19.BULKMAT1 | ecosystem: Environmental > Aquatic > Freshwater >...
CTTCCTGCGGTGCGATCTCGGCGATCCGGCGGGCGCGCCGAGCCTCGCCGAGTTCTGCGGCCCGGTGACGCACGTCGTCCATCTGGCCTCGCGCGTGGGCAACGTGAAGAGCCTCGCGGACTCATACGCCGAGCAGTTCGAGCTGAACGTCATCGGCACGCTGAACCTGCTCAAGGCGCTTCCGGCGGCGATCAGGCACGTCTGTTTCGCGTCGACGATGACGGTGTACGGGAACTCGGCCGCGGGAGCCGTCGATGAGTCTCATCCCGTCGCGCCGAACTGCGTCTACGCGCTGACGAAGCTCGCCGCCGAGCGCCTGCTGCTCGAGGAGGGTGCTCGCACCGGCGTCAAGATCGCCCTGCTGCGCTACACGGGGACCTATGGGCCCGGCTCCGCCGTCTCGGGCCGCGCCATTCCGAACATGATCTCGCGGCTCCTCGAGGGAAAAGCTCCCGAGATCTACGGGGAAGGGACGGCGAAGCGGGACTACATCTACGTCGACGACCTGTGCCGCGCGACCGTGGCCGCCAGCCTGCGCGAGGCGGAGGGGATCTTCAACGTGGGCACGGGCGTCGGCGTCTCGGCCACGGAGCTCGCCGCCCTGCTGATCCGCCTGACGGGCCGAGGGACGCAGGCCGCGCTGTCGGACCGCGCCGTGGACGCGCAGTCGGCGTCGAGCATGGTCTATGACATCGGCAAGATGAAGCGCGAGCTGGGCGTCGTCCCCGAGGTCGGCCTCGAGGACGGGCTTTTGCTCACGATTCGCCATCTGCGGGCGATGAAGGAAGCGGGAGCCGCCGCTTAGGCCTGCGCGTGGTAAAATGCGGCGATGAAGATCCCTCCGTTCGCCCTTGAGCGCTATTTCGCGAAGCACGAGTTCTCGACCAAGTACCTGCTGTCGAGCTCGGACTGCGACGGCCTCGCCCTGAGCGAGCTTTTGTCCTGGGCGGACGAGGAGATGCGCGGGCTTTGGGAGAAGCAGGCTCTGGGCTACGGCGAATCGCAGGGCCTGCCGTTGCTGCGCCGTGAGATCTCGTCGCTCTACAGGGACGTCTCGTCGGAGCAGATCCTCGTCGCCGCGCCGCAGGAACTCGTCCTCATCGCGATGAACTCCCTTCTCGAGAAGGGAGACCACGTCGTCTGCACCTTCCCCGGCTACCAGTCGCTGTACCAGATCGCCGAGTCCATCGGCTGCGAGGTCTCGAGGTGGGAGCCCGTCGAAGACGAAGGCTGGCTCTTCCGCGTCGACGACCTGCTCGAGAAGCTCCGCTCGGACACCAAGCTCCTCGTCGTCAACTTTCCGCATAACCCCACGGGCTCCCTGCCGTCGGCCAACGACTGGCGGCGGATCGTCGCGATCTGCGCGGAGCGCGGCATCCGGATCTTCTCCGATGAGATGTACCGCCTGCTCGAGCTGGATCCCAAGGATCGCCTGGACTCCGCCTGCGAGGTTTCCGGCACGGCCGTCTCGCTGTTCGGCATGTCCAAGACCTTCGGCCTTGCCGGGCTGCGCGTGGGCTGGCTCGTCACCAAGGACGCGGCGCTGCTCGAGCGCTTCAAGGAGTATAAGGACTACACCACGATCTGCGCCGCGCCGCCGTGCGAGCTGCTGGCCGTGATGGGCCTGCGCGCCAAGGACGAAATCATCCCGCGCCACCTCGCGCGCATCCGCCGCAACCTCGGCTTGATCGAGGCGTTCTTCGCCCGGCGCGCCGACCGCTTTACCTGGGTTCGCCCGCGCGCGGGCACGATAGGGTTTCCCGGCCTCCTGCGCGACGAGCCGGACGCGCTGTGCGAGAAGGCGCGGGCGGGCGGCGTCCTGCTCCTTCCCTCGACGGTGTACGGCTTCCCGCGCCCGCACGTGCGCGTGGGTTTAGGCCGCGAGAACATGCCGGAGGCGCTCGCGCGCATGGGGGACTTTATTTAGGCGTCATCGCTTCACGCAAGACTCTTTTGAACTCCGCTGACGCCTCGGCTTCCTTCTTCTCGTCCGCCTCGCTCAGCGCGCGGTACGCCGCCGCGCGATCCCTAAACAATGTGGAATTACCGCTCTTCTGATCGATCGCCTTCGTATACTGGGCGACCGCCCCGTTGAAATCTCCTTTTTTCATGTGAACGTTGCCGAGGAGCTGGTACGAATGTTCGTCGCCGGGCTTGAGCTCAAGCGCCCGTAGAATGTCCTTCGTCGCCCCTTCGAGATCTCCCTTCTTCAAAAGGACCTTCGCGCGATCCTTGCGGTAGCCCGCTTCCTTTGGCTTGAGCGCTATCAACCTCGAGTAGTCGGCGATCGCGCCGTCGAGATCGTTCACCTGTTCGTGAGCGATGCCGAGGAAAACATGCGCCTTCTCATTGGCGGGCTCGAGCGCGACCGCCTGGGAATAATCGGCGACAGCCCCGTTCCAATCCTGATTCACGCTCTTATTCATCCCGCTGCGGAGGAGGTCCTTCGCCGTGGCCTGCGCATGGGCGTTCGTGCCCGCGAGCGCCAGCCCGGCCGTGAATACGACGGCTTTGAGCCCCCGCGCCGACATCATTCGCTCCATTGACGAAGCGTAGCCCTTCAACCTGGAAAATTCAATGGCAATTCACAAATCCATTCGGCGTTGGCTCGTGTATAACGGGGCCTGTCTCTAGTCTCGGGGAATGCGGACGAACGACGACCAACCTCGAGTGAGGCTTTAGGGTTTTACGTCCCGGCTCGTCTCGATGCGTCCGCGCTTGTCGATACTGACCACGACCTCTTGGGCGGGTACCATGCCGCTGCTTGAGAAGACGAGCATCCAAGGGAATTCACCGGCGGGCCCTATCTCCTTCAAGGTGAATCGTTCAGACGCGAGTTTCTGTGACTCGCAATAGCGAGCCAGCGCCTTCCCGCCGAAATCTCTCGCCTCTGACTCCGACACTTTTACCTCGCCGCCGCAGCCCGACGCGGTGAGGCTCAGAACTAAAAATAACGACTTAAGGCTAAGCTTCATGGACTACTTAGGCTTGCGCGCGGTGCCGCGGCCGCTCGTCCGGCCCTTCGCGTCGAGGCGGCGCTCCATGAGGTCGTTGGCGGCGAGCTGGAACCGCACGCGCTCGTCATCGGGCACGAGCGCCGCGGCCTTGCCGGCCGCAAGCCGCGCCTGGTCGAGGTCGCCCGAGGCGCGGGCGGCCTCGGCCCACGCGAGAAGGTTCTCGACGTACAGCGGGTCGAGCTCGGCTTGGCGCGCGCGCGCCGCGGCGGCGGCCGTCCAATCGCCGAGCTTGGCGTAGGCGCGGCCGCGCTGGGCGTGGACGGTCACGTAGTCCGGGGCCTGGGACTGGAGGCGGTCGTAGGCGGCCAAGGCCTCCTCGTGGCGGCCCAGGTCGATCAGCGCGTTGCCTTGGAAGAACAGGGACATCGCGTAATCGGGGCTTCCGGGCCGCACGCTCGCGAAAGCCTCGACGGCTTTGTGGAGATCGCCGGTCTTGGCGAAATAGATCGCCTTGTTCATATTCACGCCGGAGCGCAGCCAGAGACCGGGGAACACCGCGAGCCCGGCGAAGGCCAGGAGAGCCGGCGCGTACAGCGCGCGGCGAATGCTGTCGGAGACCGGAAGCGGATAGACGCTGACCGCGGCGCGGCGAGCGGCGAGCGGCGCCAATCCCGCGGCGAGGCCGGCCAGGGGCCACGCGTACCAGCCCGTCGCGGGAGAGCCGCCCGCCCAGCCGAAGTGAGAGGCGGCCAGTGCCCCGGCCGCGGCCGCGGCGAAGCCGGCAGCGTAGACCGACTCGGTCAAGGCGCCGGCGCGGCGCAGGGCCGACGCGCCGCGCGCGCCGGTCCACAGCGCGGCCCCGAACAGCCACAGCCACAGGACGGCGCCGACGACGCCCAGCTCTGCGGCGACGGCCAGCAGCGGCAGCTCGGGATGCTCGGTCATCGAGTTGTGCCGGCCCTCGAGCGCGATGAGCGCGGCGGGACGGAAGCGCGGGAAATGCAAAGCAAAGGAGCCGGGACCGAAGCCGGTCAGGGGACGTTCGGCGACCATGCGCAGCTCGGCCGACGCGATGAGGCGGCGCGACTGCGCCGTGTATTCCCAGCTCGCCTTCTTCGGCGCGGCGAGCGCGGCGCCGCCGCCGACTAAAGCCGCGGCGAGCAGCGCCAGGCCCGCCGATCTATAGGCCCGGGAGGTGCGCAGGGAGGCCGCGACGACCGCGGCGTAGACCGCGCACGAGGCGACGAAGCCCGTGATGCCCGAGGGCGACGAGGTCAGGAAAACCGCCGCGCACGCGACGGGAAGGAGCAGAAGTGCTGCGGCGCGAAGCGGACCGGGAGTCTCCGGATCGAGCTCGAGCGTCAGCGCGAGGGGAAGTGCCACGGCGAGAAACGAGGCGCACAGGTAGGGATTGGCGAGCGTCGAGAAGGCGCGGCTGCCGATGACGCCGGTGCCGAACGCGCCTTTCCAGACGAACGGGTCGAAGCCGGCGGCCTGCCCCAGGCCGTACAGGGCGACGATCCAGGCGGCGACGGCCGTGAGCGCCGCGAAGCGCGCCGCGGTGCGCGCCCCCGCGAAGCCGAGGAACGCGGCAAGGAAGCCGACGAGCATCGTGAGCTGCGTCAGAAAATCCGGCAGCGCACCGAGCTTATGCGGCTCGAGCGCGAAGCGCAGGATCATCCAAGCTCCGTAGCCTAGCGCCGGCGCGAGGACCGCCCAGGAGGAGGCCGCCACCTGGAAGCGGCCGCGCGACAGGCCCTGCCACAGCCAGCCGAACAGCATCGTCAGCGAGCCCCACTGCAGGACCGTGAGCTTGATCGCGGCCGCGTCGTAGGACCGCAGGTAGAACGCGAGCGGCAGGACGAAGGCCGTCGTGAGCAAAGCGAGCTCGCCCGCTCGGTGCGCGGTCTCGGCGTTCGGAGTTCTCATGGCGTCCTCCCCGCGGCGAGCTCGTCGCCGCGGTCGTACTGCTGGCTCGGCGCGCCCGACCAGCCGACGACGAGCGCGATCAGGGCGAGGCCCGCGGCCGCGACCGCGACGCCGCCGAGGTCGCGCGGCCACAGAGGTAATTCGACGTTCGAATCCGAGATCCTCGCGGGCTCGCGGCGCGCGGCCTTCATGGCGGCCGCGAGGCGCGCTTTGAAATCGCCCGTGGAAGCGGCGGCGGGAGCGGCGATCGGGGCCGCTTCCGCGGTGCATGAAGCGCAAGACGCGAGATGCGCCAAGACGGACTGCGTCCGTCTTGGCGATAACCGTCCCTCGGCGTGAAGATCGAGCACGGCGCGCGTCGCGTGGCAGTTCATGACAGCAGCTCCTTGAGCTTGGCGCGCCCGCGGTGCAGGCGCACGTCGAGCGCCGACAGCGAGCAGCCCAAGGTCGAGGCGGCCTGCTCGCGCGGCACTCCTTCCAGATCGACGAGGACGATCGCCATGCGCATGGCGGCGGAGACGGAGGTCAACGCCCCTTGGACGCGGTCCGTGTTCTCGCGCGCCTGCGCCAGCCGCTCGGGGCCCGGCGCCGTCTCGGCCAGGAAGTCCTCGAGCGACGCCGAGTCCTCGTCTTTCTTATAGGACATGGAGACGGAGCGCCGCGAGGCCTCCTTGCGCAGGCTCGTGAAGTAGACGTTCTTCAGAATCTGCACCATCCAGGCCTCGAAGGGCAAGGTCGGGTCGTATTTGTCGAAGTATTTCATGACTCTCAAGAAAGCCTCCTGGACGACGTCTCCCGCGTCTGTTGAGTTGCCCGTCATGCGCAAGGCGACGGCATAGGCCTTGTCCGCGTGCAGGGCGATGAGGCGGTCGATCTCGGCGTCCACCTGGGCTTCCTTGGTTTCCTTACTCCGGCCGGGGGGGAGAACTTACATAGCCCGGAGTGACAGGGATTATAACAACCTAAATGGGTCCTATGGCCGGGCCCTCTAGGTCTTATGGAAGTGGTGCCCCGGGGGGGCGAAGCCTATAATGAGAGAAGTGATCAGGATAGCGCGAAAGCTTACGGCGGCCTTACTCGCGATGGCGCTGGTCCTTGTATCCCCGGGGACCCAGGCCTACGCGCAGGTCGTCAATTCGGGCTCCCGGGCCCAAGCCGGCGGTCCCACAGTCGCTCCCGCGGGACCCTCCGCCTCCGGCTCGGTTCCCACGCTCGCGATGCCTTCCGCCTTGAGCCTCGCGCCCGCGCTGTCGGCCGCGGGCGCTCCGGTCCCCGTTTTCGGCGCCGCCGCGCCGGCCGCTCTCGCCTCCGGCCTCGCTCCGGCCCTTCCGCTCGCCGCGTCCCCGCTCGCGGCCGCGGCGGCCGATCCGTCCAAGCCCGCGGCCCCCGTTCCCGCGGCCCGTCCCGCGGCTCAGCCGAAGCCGATCGACTCGCCTCTCGCCTACGCGCTGCACCGCCGCGTGCTGCGCGCGGTCGACGCCCTCGGCGGCGGCCTGCGCTCGCTGCGCCCCGCCGGCGACGCGCTGACCGAGCTTAAGATCGCGGCCGCCGCGGACAGCCGCGGCGTGCTCTCCGATTACGACGAGACGCTCGCCGACTCCAACGCGTCCTTCAGCAACAAGCTGTCTCCCGACATGGCCGCGGCCATCGGCGCGGTGCGCGCCGCCGGCAAGACCGTCGACGTGATCAGCGACCGCCCGGAGTCGGTGCTCGAGTCCCTGTCGAGCCTGCCCGTCGAGACCCGCGCCGGGATGTACGTGGCCGTCGACGCGGGCGGCCGCGTCTACCGCTACGACGCCGAAGGCAAGCCCGTCCTCGTCTACGAGGCGCCGGAGATGACCGCGGAGACGAAGGCGCTGCTCTCCGCCGCCGGCGACGCGGCCATGAAGCGCCTGCCCGGCGGAACTGAAGCCGTCGCGCGTCCGTACACCTACACGATCAAGCTCGCGGTCGGCTCCACGTGGGATGAGGTCCGCGCGGCGGGCGCGGTGTTCCAGAAGGAGCTCGCCCAGCGCGGCAGCGCGCTCACGGTTCGCGCGCGCATGGCGAAGGACCCGGCCAACAATCCCTACCTCGTCGTGTCCGTCAACACGAAGGCGAGCGCCTCCCGCTTCATCGCCGCCCAGCGCAAGCTCGCCGGCAAGGACATCGTCATCCTGGGCGACGGCATGTTCGCCCCGCGCGAGGGCGGCGGCAACGACAACGACGCGCAGATGCTCGCGGGCGTCCCCGGCGCCAAGATGTTCTCGGTCGGCGGCACGGGCGATCCCCGCCGCAAGGGCTTGGTCGTGCTCGGCGCCTCAGGCCCCGCGGCCTCCCGCAACGTCCTGCTCTCGGTGGCCTCGAAGCCGCTCGTCGCCCTCGAGGCGAGCGCCGAACCGCGACGCTCGCCGATGCATGAGATCCGGCTCTGGGTCAGCTCACTGCGCCATTACTTCCTCGAGGTCAACGTCGAGAACTGGGGCGAGTACCGCAAGCTGCGCGCCTCCGCGCCGGCCGTGATCGCGGGCAAGGCGGCCGTCTCCGACGCGCGCGGCTTCTTCGTCGACTCGCGCATGATGGGCATGATCGGCGGCGTGCGCACGGTGGGTTCTCGCTCCGGCTCCGACGTCTACGTGAAAGGCGAGGCGATCAAGATGTACGACCGGTACTTCGACTCGGCCTCCTCTCCCGAGGCCCGGGACGCGTTCCTCGCCTTCCTCGACCGCGCGGTCCTTTATAATCCGATGCGCAGCTCGAGCAACCTGCGCAAGCACGTCCGCAAGGCGCTGCACGGCGGGTCTATCCTTCCGGCCGAATCCCTCAAAGTCCACTTCGACAAGCTGATGGGCCCCGAGGTCAACGCGGGAGCCGCCGAGTTCCAGAACGACGGCGCGCAGCGCGTCCTCGACGCCTTCCGCGAGACGATCGCGGCGACCGTCGGCGAGGAGGACTTCGCCGCCTCCGAGCGCGTCCTGGGCGTGGTCCTGCTCGGCAGCTTCGCGACGGGCGCCGCCACGCCGACGAGCGATTTCGACCTTCATGTGCTGACCGCCAACGGGTCGTCCAAGAACGTCCCCGCGTTCCTGGAACGCCTCGAGAAGCGCTGGAGCGGGAACGCCGACTCGAAGACCCATCCGGTCAACGGCGCGGACTTCGGCTTCATGCCCTCCCGCTCGATGCTCCTGGGAATGCATCACGACCGGTTCATCGTGCTCAGCCCCGACCAGGAGCTCGTGCGCAGCCTGAGCCCTCCCGGCGCCGCGACGGACCGCGCGCCGCCCGAGGAGCCCTCGGCTCTCAAGGGCGCGGAGTGGAAGTTCTACAACGGCCTGCTCCGCCTCGCGACGCGGGTCGACGACGCGAAGCTCGCCGCGTCGGGCCGCACGGTCGAAGCGCTCGACGACGCGGCGCGCAAGAAGGCCCTCACCGGCTGGCTCCTCGGCCGCAGCCTCTACCTCATCGGCTTTATCCTCGCCGGGGTCATTTCCTACCCGATGCTCGCTCAGGCGCTCGTCGGCGCCCAGGGCTATACCGACCTGATGTCGCTCGGCGCCGTCGCCGCGATCCTGCTAGCACCTCTCTCCGGCCTCGTCGCCGACAAGCTCAGCTTCCGCAACATGTTCGCGCTCAACGGCGTCGTGCGCGTCGGGATGGCGCTCGCGATCCCCGCCCTCGTCTGGATGGGTGCGGCGACTTTCTGGCCGCTGCTCGGCGTCGCGCTGCTCACGAGCTGGAACGTCGCGAGCTCGCTCGTCGCCGAGGACAAGATGCTGCCGGCGCTCGCGGGCTCCGACCCCAAGCGCCTGCCCGTCCTCAACGCCGCCGCCAACCTCAACTTCATCGGCCTCAACGTGATCCTGGGAACGTTCCTCTTATCCGGGAACTGGGTGGACGCGCTGGCGGCCTCGCTCGGCGTCGTCAACGGCCTGTCCGTGATGTTCGCGATCAGCGCGGGGCTGGCGGCGGCGGGCGCCCTCATCCAGTGGCTCTCGATCCCGCACGTCGCGCTGGCGCGGCCGGCCGAAGCCAAGCTCACGAGCGCCGAGACGGCCGCGGCGTCGGCCGCCTCGCGCCGGAGCCTGAAGATCTGGACCGGCACGCTCGCCGCGGGCGGCGCGGCGTACCTCGCCCTGCACGCGGCGGTCCCGCAGTTCGCGGCGCTAGCACTCGTCGCGGCGGCCCTGATCGGCCTGATCTCGACCTCGAAAGGCCTGGCCCGTTTGTGGAAGAACGCCACCTTGCGCACGGGCACCTTGCTCAGCATGGCTTACGCGTTCGTCGTGTATCCGGTCGGCTCGATCTTAATCCCTTTCGCCTCCCGCGACCTCAACGGCGGGGCGCTCATGCAGGGCCAGCTGCAGGGCTCGCTGTTCTTCGGCCAGCTGCTCGCGGGCTCGACGATGCTGAACCTGCCCGGCCGCTGGAATATGATCGTGCGGGCGGTCGTGCTCGGCGCGCTTGGCGCGTGGCTCGGCCTCTACCTCTTCCCCGCGAGCCTCGCGATGGCGGCGGCGGGCATGGCGGTCGCGGGCGGCCTGTACGCGGTCTCGACGAAGCTCTCCGACCGCGGCTGGATGCGCTACGCTTTTATCGGCCTCTCTTCCCTGGCCCTGCCGCTCGCGTTCTGGGGCAACATCCCGGCGCTGCTGCTCGGCATCCTGATCATCGGCCTCGTCAACGTCCCGAACAAGATCACGATCGACACCGTCGTCCAGCGCGAGGCGAAGGCGGACGCCGGGCACACCGGCGAGCTGCTGGGCCTGCGCTCAGCGCTGTCCGCCATCGCGGCGGCCTTCGGCTACTCCACGGTCGGGGCGGTCGCGAGCGGCATGTCGTTCCCCGCGGCGCTGTGGCCCATGCTCGGCGCGTTCGGCCTGATCGGCCTCCTGCTGTGGATGGCGCCGCGCTGGCTCGGAGCCAAGCTCGAGCCCGGCAACTTCAAGGCCGCGGCCCCGGCGACGGCCCGCGAGCATTCGCTCGACGCGCTCGCGCAGGCTATGGCGGATCGCCTTAAGTCCAAGGGCATCAAGGCGATCATCACCGATTACGACGGCACCTTGATGGACAAGACGCCCGAGGACAAGGCCGTGCCCGCCTCCGACGAGCTCGTGGGCCTGCTGCGCCGCCTGCGCGAGCTCGGCGTGACGATCGTCGTCTGCACCAACCACTTCTTCTCGGGCGACCATAACGGGATGACGACCTTGCTCGGCGACCGCCTCGACGCGAAGACCCGCGCGGGCATGCTCTTCGCCGTGCAGTCAGGCGCGCGCGTCTACGAGTACGGCGCCGACGGCTCGACGCCGACCGAGCCCGCCTGGAAGGAGGTCTCCTTCGACGACGCCGAACGCGCGCGCATCACGCCCGTGTTCGAGGCCGCCGCCGCCAAGGTCGGCCTGAAGCCCGAGGACTACAAGATCTTCCACGAGGACAGCCGCACCTTGATCGAGCTGCGCAACCACCCGGAGCGCGACCAGGCCCTTTACGAGGCGCTCGCCGAGGCCAACAAGGCCGACGGCCTTGGCTACCTCGTCCAGCTCAAGCCGATGCCCACGATGCGCCACGTCCCCTACGTGCAGTACTTCAAGGCGCACAAGGGCACGGGCGCGCGCAAGGCGATGGAGATGCTCAAGGCCAAGGGGCTCATCGATGACGAGTCGCAGATCGCGGTGTTCGGCGACGACTTCAAGGCCGAGGGCAACGACCTGTACATGGCGCAGGCCCTTCCCGGCGCGCTCGCGGTGTCCGTCGGCAAGACCGCCGACGCGTCGCAGCCCAACGTGATGCAGGCCTCCGAGCGCGGCTCGGCCACGATCCGCGCCTTGATCGGCCGCCTCAACGACATGCTGGCCGCAAGCGGCCCCCGCGTCAAATGAAGGCGGCGTTCGCGGCGGCGCTCCTCCTCCTGACGGCCGTCGCCGCGCGCGCCGCGGCGCTCGCGTGCCCCGCGGACGCCGGCTCGAAGCTCCTGTTCTCCTCGCTGCCGCTGGACAAGACGAAGTTCGCCGCGCAGTGGGAGAAGGTCCAGCCCGAGCTCGCGCGGGAGTTCCCGGGCCTTCGCTTCGAGACGCCCGAAAATCTGCACGTGACCTTGTCGTTCATGGGCGCCGGCTGGAAGGCCGAGGACGCCGGCGAGATGGAGAAGCTTTCCCTCGACGGCCCGGATCTCTCGAGCGGCGCGCTCGCGATGAAGGGAACCCCCGAGCTGTTCGGCCCAAAGAAGCACGTCGTCGCCTTGGCTTTGAGCCCCGTGCCCGAGGAATGGGCCGCGCGCCTCATGAAGAACCGCGACGCGGCGACCGCCCGGGGTTTCCGCAAGCGCGACATGTTCGACGGCGTGTTCAAGCCGCACGTGTCGCTCGCCTTCGCGGCGAAGCCCGAGGAGCAGCGCGCGGAGCTCGACCGGTTCGCCGCGTGGATCTCGAAACGCGCGAAGCGCTTCGGCGGCCTCGAGATCACGTTCGACCGCTCAATCGCGCCCGCGTTCTACCTGGTCGACGGCAAACGTTTCACGCCGCTGCGCGAATACTGCGCCTCCGCCGATTACGCCTTCTTCGCGGGCCTGTATGAGCGCCTTCAGAACGGCGCGACGGCCGCCGCGCTCGAGGACAAGCTTCCGGGGCTCGACGCGCGCCTGCGCGCCGCGGCCGTCGTGTCGCGCGAGCATTGGACGGACAGCACCACCTTCGACGAGCTCGCCAAGCAGGCGATCCTGCCTCCCGCGGTCATGGACGCCCTCCTCATCCCTCACGAGACGACGGCCGGAATCGAGCACGCGTCCGCGGGCATCATGCACACCTGGGGCTACCTCTTCGCACAGGTGAAGACCTCCTTCGGCCTCAAGGGCAAGCGCTGGCTCGAGTCGCGCGTCGATGAACGCCTGGGCCTGCCCGCAGGCGCCTTCGGGCCGCTCGCGCCGCGCGGCGAGTTCACGGCGAACGTCACGGCCGCGCTCATGACCTTGATCGGGCATCCCGTCTCCCTTCCCGGGGCGGCGAAGGACGCCCCCAAGGTCCGCCCGCTCGGAAGGCTCGAGCAGGACGTGACCTGGAAAAAACCCGATGGGAAAAAGGTCCGGATGACCGTCTCGACGCATCTCGTCGCCCTGCCGCCGCTCGCTGGGCTCGAGACGAAGGACGCCTATTTGCTGATCTACGAGACGGCGGAGAAGGGGAAGCACCGCCTCGTGACCGCGTTCCCGATCGAAGAGGGATTCGCGGCGTCGATCAAAGCGGCGAAGGCTTCGTCTGACCCCGTGTTTAAGCCGCGCTTCAACCTCAACATCGATCCCGCGTGGACCGTCGTGTCCCAGCGCAGCGCCGGATTCAAATGAAAGGCAAGCTCTGGGAGCTCGGGCCGTTCGTGCTGGCCGCGCTGGTCGGCCTGTACTTCATCGCCGAGCGCCTGCGCACGTCCGAGCCGGTCCGCGTCGAGGCGGCGGCGCCGCTAACCGGCGCCTCGCCGCGCGCCAGCACCGGCCCGGGCGACCCGACGCGGCCCGAGGACTTCCTGCCGGACAAGAACTCGAAGCCCGATCCCAACAGCCTCCCCGATCCGACCGCCTCGACGGCCACCCGCGGCGCGCCCGTTCTTCACGTCCCGTAACGAGTCAGACCGAAGGAGCCCCGTAAGGCAATAAAGGTTTGTACGGCAACTGTTCCCGGCTGTACACGGCGTAGAAAAGTTATCCACGAAATTCCACCGGTGGAAAATTGTGGATAACCGGGAAAGAAGGAGCCCCCCGCGCCGAGAGCGGGAGGCTCCAATGCGTTGCGGGCTTTCTTCTTACTGGACGCCCGTCTCCTTCTGCTCGAGGAGGCTGTGGATCCTCTCGAGGCCCCCCGTCAGCTCAGCCTTCAGCACCGGCTCCGTCTCCACCTGCAGGCGTCCCGCGAGCAGGTCCTGGCCGAGCTTCGCGTCGACGAGCTTCGCGACGACCGCCTTCTTCACGGCGACCGCCGCGTAGCGACGCGTGTCGGCGTCGGAGCTCTGCAGGCCTTTCTCGACGTGCGCGATCCCCGGCTTCACGAGCGCCGGCCGCGTCGCCATCGCCGCCATGCCGCGACGGAAGGCGGCCTTGTCGGCCGATTTCAAGTGCTCGTCGAGGAGCGCGGGGCTCAGCCACGGCAGCCGGCCCGCGCTGTCGATCATGCCCACGGCCTCGAGCCGCGCCAGGATGATCCCGACGAGCTCGGGGTCCTTGTAGTCCTGGAGGGAGATCGCGCAGCCGGCGATGAGCTTCATGCTGTCCGTCGAACCCATCAGGCTCACGAGATGATCCTTCGCCTTCGTGCCGCCCGTGCGGCGCAGGACCGAGGGATAGAGCCCGTCGGGCACGAGGCCCTTCTCGCCGAGCTCCTTGACCTTCGCGTAGACGCTCGAGCCTCGGACGCCGAGAGGGGAGCCCACGCGCTTGAGGGCCTCGAGGCGCACCTCAACGGGACCTTCCTCCATGGCCTTGAGCACGAAGTCGCGGCTGGTCCGGCCCGGGACGCGCGCCGCCAGGAAGCCGACCGCGCGGCGGCGAAGCTCGACGTCCTCCGGGCCGTCGACGGATGTCGCGAGCGTGGAGGCGATCGCCTTCGCGAGGCTCTCGCCGGTCACGGAGTCGAGCTCCTCGCCGTCGAATTCAGGCGATTCGAGCGAAGCGAGAAGGCTTCCGAGCTGGACGCGCTTGTCTCCCTCGGCGGCGGCCTCGACGTTCGACAAGTAAGCTTCGATCGCGGCGTCGACATCGCGGTCCGGCCGCGTCTCGAGCTGCATGCGCAGGACGTTCTTCACGGGCGGGGGGGTTCCGGCGAGCTTGGAGAGCTCGTGGTACTTCTGTCCGGCACCGGCGGCGACGAGGGCGACGAGCGAGGCTCCGGCGACGGCTTCGAGGCGGTTCATAAAGGTTCTCCGGACGCTTCGGGCCTCTGATGCGGAACGGGCCTGCGTCCGTTGATGATACGCGCGCGGGGGGCGGGAGCTTACATTCAGCGCGGCGCGGCGCCGCCGTTCTTCTCGACCCAAGCCCAGAACTCCGGGCTCAGGGAGCGGTAGGACGCGGCATAGCCGGCGGACAAGGCGGAAAACTCGCGGGAGAACGCCGACACCCGCTCGCGGTCGCCGTCGCCGACCGGCATGCCGCGCGCATAGAGCCGGCCCATCTCCTCGATGGAGGCGTACAGGGCGCGCACGCGGACCTCGAAATTCTCCGGCATGGTCCACGCCGGGAGGGCCTTGCGATCGCCCGGGCGCTGAGAGCATTCGAGCACCTTGCCCTCCGGCGTGAATGCGGCGTCGCCTTGGGCGTCGTACAGCGTGATGGCGCCGGGCCGTCCGGACCAGCCCGAGAAGAACACGCGGTAGGCAAGGCGTCCGCTTCGCATGGACGGCACGGGATAAGACGGGGACCACTCGCCCGGGATCAAGCGCGAGCACGGCTCCTCGTTGCCGATCCTCTCGGCGGTCAGCTGGAAGGGCGAGCGCTCCTCCTTGTACTCCTCGACGGGCTTGGAGCAGGCCCAGAGCGCGGCCAGCAGCAAGAGGGGAAGGCGTCTCATCGGATCTCCGCGAACGAGCCGAACCAAGCGGCCTGGAACTGGGCGAGGGGCACGAATTTCCCCGCGCCCGGCGGGTCGATGCCGGAGTCGTTGATGTAGACGCCCAGGATCTCTCCTCCCTTCTTGGCGATTTCCGTGCCCGTGACGAGGATCGAATGAGGCAGCGGTTTGGGCGCGGAGACTTTCCAGAGGGCGCGCGCGTCGACGCTGGCCTGGATGATCCCGCCGCGGCGCAGCGCCGATTCGAGCTGGGGCCATTTCCCGCGCGGATGCTTGTCGACGAGCATGCCGCGCTCGATAAGCAGGCTGCCCGTGTATTCCGGCGCCGTTCCGCTCTTCATGTAGCCCAGGCCCTTCGCCTCGGAGACCAGCGCGCGCTCCTGAATTTTCGGATCCACCGACGTGGGGAGGAGCCCGTGGGCGCGCAGCACGGCGACCTGGGCCGCGACCGCGCAGCTGTCGTCGCCTTCCTGCGAGAACGCGTGAGGGGCGTAGCGTCCGGGATCCCCGACGGTCTTCGTCCTGTTGAGGCGGCGCAGCGCGTCGGCGCGCTTGACGGGATCTTTTGAGTTCGCATAAAAGAAGTTGTGAGCCATGCGCTGTTTTCCGGGCAGGATGGGCGGAGCGGCGGCCTGCGGGCGGCCCGCGCCCGGCGGCGGCACGAGCCGGCGATCGAGCAAGGTGCGCGGCGTCGCGGATAGGGTCAAGCCGTGAGGCGAGCTCGGCGCTCGTCCGGCGCCGCCGGCGGCCACGGCGCCCGGCCCCGCCTTGTCCTCTCCCAGCTCGTTAGCGGTGCGCAGCGCCAAGGCCCGGGCGCGAAGGCCCGAGAGCTTGATCGCGGCGGCGTTGACCTTATTTCGGCGCGCCTCGGCGCCGTTCTTGGGATCGGCGTAGCCGAGGAACAGCGAGAGCCGGTCGGCCGCGCGCGCCGCCAGGCGATGCTTCTCGAGCAGCGGGGCGCCCGCGTCTTCTACGGCCGTCAGCGGCACCGCGGGATTCTTTTGCGCGAGATCCAGGTTCCTCTTGAGCCTGTCCGTTCCCGCGGCGAGCTCCACGACGGCGCCGTCGGCCAGCGGGGAGTACAGCGCGACGCCCTGTATGTTCGCGTTGTTGAGAAGGATGAAGATGCCGATCGTGTCGGCGCTCGCCAGCTTATCCAGCGGAAAAAAGCGGCCGAACATGCCGTGGGCGGCGGTGACCAGGGGATCGGCGGCCTCGAGGCCGCATTTCGAGGCGGCGCAGGCCTTGATCTTGCCGGCGAGGGACAGTCCTTCGTCGACCAAGGAGCGCATCGCGCCGCAGTTTGGCGGGCTCGCGAGGCAATAGCCCGCCAGGCCTTTCTGCGCGCGCGCGCGCGGATCGTCCGAGTAGGGCGAGCCCGAGTGAGGCTTTCCGAGCCGCGTCGCGGCGGCGGTGAGCCGGCTGGTGGCGATGACGCTGAGCGCGAGGAAGGCTCGTTCCCGCTTTTTATTCGGCGGAAGTGGCAGCGCGGCGTCGCGCTTATCGAGCTCGCCGATCGTCCAGGCGAGGCGCTCGATGGCCGCGAGCGCGCAGGAGCCGCGGTCGCACTCCGTGGCGGAATTCAGGACGGCCTTATAATCGGCGTTGAGCGCCTGGGCTTCGGCGCACGAGTCGGGCGCCTGCTTGCAGATCTCCGCCGCGTAAGCGTCGGCCGCGGCGCGGGCGCCGGGCTCCTGGAGCAAGAGGGCGGGCGGGGCGGGGGGGGCGGCCGCCCCGGAGGCGCATACAGGCAATAAAAAGACCGCGGCGAGGAGGAGGGGGGACATGGGGGGTCTCCACACGCAGGATAACCCCGATAGTCCGTATTTGCAAGGCTATACTCGTCGGGGAATGCGATAATATACAAGCCTTGTCCTCCACTCCTTCCTTCCGCCACGATCCCCGATTCCTGCCCATGACGCGCGCCGCGATGCTGGCGCGCGGCTGGGATCAGGTGGACATCGTCTTCGTCACGGGCGACGCCTATATCGACCACTATTCCTTCGCGATGGCGCTGCTCGGCCGCGTGCTCGAGACGGCGGGCTTTCGCGTCGCGATTCTCTCTCAGCCCGATTGGCGTAGCGCCGAGCCGTGGCGCACGTTCGGCCGGCCGCGCCTGTTCTTCGCGATCTCCGCGGGGAACATGGACTCGATGATCAATCACTATACGGCCAATAAAAAGGTGCGCAACGACGACGCGTATTCGCCGGGCGGTAAAATCGGCCTCCGTCCCGACCGGGCGACTATTCCGTACTGCCAGCGGGCGAGGGAAGCCTTTCCGGGCGTGCCTGTGATCGCCGGCGGCGTCGAGGCCAGCCTTCGCCGTTTAGCCCACTACGACTACTGGTCCGATTCGGTACGCCCTTCCGTTCTTCTGGATTCCAAGGCTGACCTCGTCGCCTACGGCATGGGCGAGGAGTCCATCGTCGAGATCGCGACGCGCCTGCGCGACGGCAAGACCGTTAAGGATTGCCGCGACCTGCGCGGCGTCGGCTACTTCTTGGGGGCGTCCGAGACGGCGCCGTCCGGCGCGGACATCGTCGACCTTCCGAGCTTCGAGAAGGTCAAAGAGTCGAAGGACGAATTTCTTCAGATGGCGCGGCTAGCGCACCGCGAGACGAGCCCCTTCAATGCCAAGACGCTTGTGCAAAAACACGGCAATAGACATGTCGTGATCACTCCGCCCCAGCTGCCCGTCACGCAGGACCGCATGGACTTCTATTACGGGCTTCCTTACACGCGTCGCGCGCACCCCTGCTACGCCGGAAGCCCGATCCCCGCGTGGGAGATGATCAAGGACTCCGTCACGATCATGCGCGGCTGCTTCGGCGGCTGCACCTTCTGCTCGATCACGGCGCACCAGGGCCGCACGATCCAGTCGCGCTCGGAAGGCAGCGTGCTGAGCGAGATCACGTCGCTCTCGCGCGATCCTGAGTTTAAGGGCGTCATCTCCGACATCGGCGGCCCGACGGCCAATATGTACCAGATGCGCTGCACGGAGCCCGAGGTCGAAAAGATTTGCAAGCGCCAGTCCTGCGTGCACCCCGTCGTCTGCAAGTTCCTCGGCACCGACCACGCGCCGCTCGTGAAGCTGATGAAGAAGTCCCGCGAGACGCCGGGCATCAAGAAGGTCTTCGTCGCCTCCGGCATTCGCATGGACCTGGCGAGGCTCTCGCCCGAGTACATGTCCGAGCTCACCGCGCACCACGTCAGCGGCCGCATGAAGGTGGCACCCGAGCACGCCTCGCCGAAGGTGCTCGAGCTGATGAAGAAGCCGCGCCACAACACGTTCGAGGATTTCGCCGTCAAGTTCAACGAAGAGAGCAAGAAAGCCGGGAAGAAGCAGTACCTGGTCCCTTATTTCATCGCCAGCCATCCCGGCTCCGACCTGCCCGCGATGATCGAGCTGGCCGTTTTCCTCAAGAAGCACGGCTACAAGCCCGACCAGGTCCAGGATTTTATTCCAGGACCTCACGACTTAGCCACCGCGATGTACTACACGGGCCGCAACCCGGAGACGGGCCTCGCGATGCCGATCGCCAAGGGCATGAAAGACCGGCGCCTGCAGCGCGCGCTGCTCCAGTTTTTCAAGCCCGAGAACTACTTCGAGGTGCGCGAGGCGCTGCTCGCCGCCCATCGCGGCGACCTGATCGGATCCGGCTGCGACTGCCTGATCGCCGCGAACCCCCCGAAAGAGGCGCTGGACGCCCGCCGCGCGCGCGCCGAGAAGGACTTCCACGAGCACACGCACATGAAGAAGCCCGGTACGCCGGAAAAAGGCAAGCCGCCGAAAAAGGGCTACCGCCCGCAGCGCGCGCAGTGGGGCCGCCGTGACCGCTAGCCGCGTCCATTTCGGGAATCTCGACGCGATCGAGATTCCCAACGACGCTCCGGACGCGCTGAGCGTCGTCGTGCTCCACGGCTACGGGGCCGACATGCGCGACCTCTTCCCTTTAGCCGAGGAGCTCGAGACGAAGCGGCCGATTCGCTGGCTCTTCCCCGACGCCCCCGAGAAGCTCGACTGGGGCGGCCGCGCCTGGTTCCCGATCGATGTCGCCGCCTTCGAGGAGGCGCAGCGCACGGGGAAGCCGCGCGATCTCTCGTTGCGAGCGATCCCGGGCATGGAGTGGGCGCGCGAGGAGCTGCAACGCTTCCTGAAGGAGGCCGGCGCCGTGGCGGAGCGCCTCGTGCTCATGGGCTTCTCCCAGGGCGCGATGCTCGCAGTCGACCTCGCCGCGCGCGCGGAGGCGGCGCCCGCGGGCGTCGTGATCCTGTCGGGCACCTTGGTTGACAAGCCCTCGCTCGGCGGGCTCGCGCCCGCGAAGAAGGGCCTGCCGTTCTTCATGAGCCACGGCTCCGTCGACCCGATCCTGGGCTTCGCCCAGGCGCGCGCGCTCGAGAAGGTCCTCGTTGAGTCCGGCTGGAAGGGGCAGCTGCAGCGCTTCGAGGGCGGCCACGCGGTCCCGGGCGAGGTGCTCGAGACTTTGCGCAAGTGGCTCGAGAAGCGATGAGCGGCTGGGCCAAGGGCTTCTTCCGCGCTCCCGTCTTCACGCCCGGCGCCCCGGAGGCCCTCGCCGCGGCGCCGATGGAGGCCGCGGCCGTCTGGCGCGCGCTCGGTCTCAAGCCCGGCTCGCGCGTGCTCGACGTCGCCTGCGGCACGGGCCGCCACTCGGTCCTGCTCGCGCGGCGCGGCGCCATCGTCGTCGGCGTGGACAAAACCGCCGAGTACCTCGCGGAGGCGCGCCGGAACGCGCGCGGCCTCAAAAACTGCCTGTTCGCGCGCGGCGACATGCGCCGCCTCCCGTTCAAGGGCGAGTTCGACGCGGCGATCAACCTCTGGACGAGCTTCGGCTATTTCGACAAGCCCTCCGACGACCTCAAGGCGCTCAAAGCGGTGGAACGCTCGCTTAAGCCGGGCGGCCTGTTCCTGATCGATCTAATCGACTTCGCGTGGATCAAGAAGCACGGTCCGCAGCGCCGCTGGGACCGCCGTTCCGACGGCGCCTACCTGCTCCAGGACACGGTCTGGGTCGAGGGACGGGATCCTCGCGTCATCAACGCTTGGGTGATCCTGCGCCCCGGCAAGCCCGAGCTCCGCTCGCGCTTCGTGGTGCGCGGCTACGACAAGCCGCGCTTATACGCCGCGCTGCGCGCCGCAGGCCTGAACCCCGTGAAGTCCTGGCACGGCCTGGGCGCGCTGGGCCGCCTCAAGACGGGCCACCGCCTGGTCGTCCTCGCCCGCAAGCCCCGCTAAAAAGGTGTCAGCTAAAAAGGTGTCATAAAAAGGTGTCAGGCCTCCCATTATATGCATAAGTCCCAAAGTTATGCATAGAATGGGAGGCCTGACACCAATAACACAGTTAGAGCAGGAGCTTCGGCGCTTCCGCGGCGAGGAAGGAGGCGATCTGCGCCTTGACCGACGCGTCGGTCTCGAGCGCCGCGAGCGTCGCCAGAATCAGATTGAGCCGGTCGAGCGCGGCCGCCTCGCCGTTGGCGGCGCGGTTGCGGGCGTTGTGCCAGACCACCGCCAAGGTCAGGCCGCGGACGGACGGCGAGCCCGAGGCGCAGAACGCGGCGGGGGCGGCCTCGATCGGGACGAGCACCGAGGCTTCGAGCGCGGCGACGAGATCGGGGCGGCGGCGGGGCAGGTCCTGGCGAGAGCGCGTGAACGCGTCAAGCGCCACGAGCGTCGTGATCTTTTCCTCCTCGCCGAGGGGCAGGACGAGGAGATCGAGCAGCACGGTTTGCGTCTCGCCCTCGACGGAGACCGGCAGGTCATGCGTCGCGGGCGCCAAGCCGCGCAGGGCGTAGACGCGGTAGCCGGATGAGGCGGTCGCCGACAGAAGGGTCCGCACGGCGGCCTCGCGCGCCTTCTCATCGTCGACGACGGGGACGGCGTAGCCCAGGTACATGAGTGCTTTGGCGCGTACGGCGGGAGCCTCGGCCGCCGACTCGGCGACGGCGCCCATGGCGGCGAGGCCCTTCGCGCGACGGGCCTGCGGGGCGAAGGGGAGCGCGGAGTGCAGCGTCTCGAGCGCAGCCAGCTTCTCGGCGGGCGCGGCGGCGCGGGCGAGAACGGCGAGCGGATCTTCGGCGGGCTCGGCGGCCGCGCGGGCGACGACGTACGCGGCTTCCAGCGTCGGAGGCGGCAAGGCGGGCGCGGGGGCGAACATAGGCCTATTCTAGCAAGGTCTAGCGGCCCGACAGCGTCATGTCCGCGTACCAGGCCTCGGCCGCGCCTATTCGCCGCGCAGAGCGGCGACGGCGTGAACGGCCGACGACGAGGGCTGCGGCGTTCACAGCCGGGGCGACGAGCGCTCGGCGTCAATCCCGATCTTACGGCTCATCTTCGAGGGCTCCACGGCGCGCGTCGCGCGATCGCCCGCGGCCCGCACGGAGAAGGCGAGGTGGTCCTCGGCGGCGACGGCGCGCGCGAGAACCTTCGCCTGCTCCGGGTCCGCGGAGAGCTGGACCGTGCTCCACTCCTCGCCGCCCGCCGGGGGGCCGGCGCGCAGGACGACGAGATCCTGAAGCAAGGTCAGCGCGGTCAGCTCGGACTTCCCGCCGGCCTTGTAGCCCTGGCGCGTCGCGATCACGTCGACATGATCGCCGAAGGCGAGGAACTCCTGCTGATCCGGAAACGCCAGCACCGCCAGCCCGCGCTGATCCTTCTCGAGCGGCGCAGGCGCGGCGGGCGGATCCTTCGGCTTGAGCTTCCCGGTTCCGGCCGCGATCTTGTTCAGGAGCAGCCTGTCCTCGCGGTCGATCGCGAGCGCCGCGACCTGGCATTCCTCGGGCGAGAGAGCCAGCGCGACGAGCCCCGCGCCTTCCGACCAGTCGTTCTTGACGCGCAGGACCTCGGCGCGGGCCGACAGGGTCTCGGAGCGAGTCTCGTTCGTCGCGTCGGCCTTCGGCGTCACGACCAAAAGCAAGACCTCGACGGCGTCGCCCGCCGCCAGGAACTGGGTCTGGCTCTTGTCGATCGCGAGGCTGAACGCGCGCTTGCCGGTCGGCGGCTCGAAAGCGGATACCGCGGGAGGCTTGGCGCGGCAGGCGCCCAGAAGCAGCAACAAGAAAATCGCGGCTGGTTTCATCGTTAGAACTGGAAGGTCAAGGTCGTTCCGAAGGCGTACGCGATGAAGTCCTCTTCTTTCAGGAACTTGTGCCAGAGGCGTTGCGCCGAGCCGTTGAGCGTCATGCGCAGGTTCTTGGCGATCTCGTAGTCGCCGCTCGTGTTCAGCGAGAAGAGCCTCGAGTTGTCGGCCACGGTCACGGGCGAGCGCCGCTGGGCGAGCGAGGCGGTCGTCGTCCAGATGATGCGGTTCGTGAAAAGGATGGGTTTCGCCGAGCCCGGCAGACGAAGGCCGGAGGGCAGCGCCAAGTCCGCGCGCACGAGGATGCTCGGGGTGATGACCTCGACGTCCTGGGTCTTCACGCCGGTGCCGAGCTTGGTCGTGTCCTTCGTGTAGTCCACCTTGGGCGTAAAGCGGAACTTGCGGATGTCGAAGGTGACCTGGGTCGTCACGTCCTCATGCTTGGTGAGCTGAGTGTTCGCGTCGATTCGGAGGTCCTTATTCTTGGATGAGCGGTTGTTGTAGAGGATCAAGGTCTCGTAGCGCTTGATCACGATCGTGCGAAGGTCGGTCGAGAAGCTGTCCTCGGTCTGAAGCGTCGAGCCTACGTTCTCCGTCGTGCGCTTCGTGTACTTGAAGTTCATCTGGGTGTTGGCCATCCAGCGCTCGGTGTGCCAGAGCTGCTCGAGCTGGGAGATGCTCACGACGGCGTCGGGCAAGGTGCGCGCGATGGTCTTGGACGGGGTGCCGGTGACCTCGTTGCGCTGGACGCTGAGGATGTAGTTGTTCGAGAGCGACAGCGAGCGCCACGCCGCCTTGCGCCCGCGGATGTCGTAGCCGTCGAAGGGGGACCAGCGCTGCGTGGAGTTGTAGGTGTCGCGCAGCGTGAGGTTCGCCCTCTGCGCGACCGGGTTCTTCGGGCGCAGCGGGGCGCGGATCCAGAGCGCGCGGTCCGTGGGGAGATCCTTCTCGACCTGGTTCCAGACGTCACCGTCCTGGAGTTGGTAGCCGGAGATGATGTTGACCGAGCGGAACAGCTTGGAGCGGGGGAAGATGTCGCTGATCTGGATCGGAAGGCTGATCGCGGCGTTCGCGGAGCGGTTGACGGTCTTGATGTCTCCGGCCGCGAACACGTAGGTCGAGCCCGTGAGGACGAACGTCGAGACCGACAGGATGTTGTTCTCGATCGTGTCGATCTGGTAGTTGACCTGCGGGTTGAGCCAGCTCGTGATGCGGTAGTTCGATGTGAAGCCGGCGCCCTGCGAGAAGGACTTCGGGTACTTGCTCGAGACGGGCGCGACCCCCGTCGAGTCCACGCGGCTCTCGTTGACCCGCGTCATCGACCAGTTCGGGTTGAACGAGGAGCCGGTCCACGGCGTGAACGTCAGGCGCATGCCATAGGAGTTCGTGCGCTCGGCGGTGTCGAAGTTGCCGACGGCGCGCCGGACGTTCGGGTTCTCGAAGGACACGTCGTACTGGATGTGCCCCGCGTTGGCGTCGATCGTGCGCGGCAGGAAACGGCTCTGCCAGGGAACGCCGTATTGGAGCGTGCCGTTGTACGTCTTGCGGTCGTCGAGGCGCGTGAGGAGGTCGTACTCGACGCGGTTGCGCGTGTGCGCGAGGGTGAGCCGGGGGTAAGCGCCGTAGGCGATGTTGCCCTGCGCGGAGCCGACCCACGTCGTGACCTTGCCCTGCTGGAGCAGGTTGACGAGGTTCGACAGGTCGCCCGTCGCGATCGTGCTCGGCGTGTCCGTGATGTGCCGGTTGATGCTGAAGTTCATCGGGAACCACGCGAGGCGCGTGAGGTTCAGGTAGCTCGCGTCCTCGATGTTGTCCTGGTTGGAGACGACCGAGGTCGGCGTCTGGAAATTGCGATCGATCGCGCGGTGCTTCAAACCGAAGGTGCCCCAGCCGGCCGCCTCGAAGTCGGCCTGGATCTTGCTCGCCGTACCCACGCGCGTGACGGGATCGTCCACGTGGATCTCGTTGAGGAATATGGTCCCGTTCGGCTGGGCCGCTCCGGGGCGAACGTATACGCCGGCCGTGAGCTGGCCGACCTGCTGGAGGCTCGGGTTGCCGCTCGAGACGATGACGGCCCCGGGCGTGTTGACGCCCCAGCCGTCCATGACGGAGTCCTTGTTCCGGTCGATCTGTTCGACTCGGATCTTCTTCCAGCCGGAGAAAACGATCGGGACCTGAACCTCGAAGTAGTCCCGGTCGGAGCCCGCCCGCATGAAGAAAACCTGATTTCCCGTGTTGTCCGCGGGCGCCGCGGCGTTGCCGAAGATGAGGAAGTTGAAGTGCTTGTGCTGGCTGATGTCGATGGCGCGCGAGAAGACCCGCTTCGTGAAGACGGTCGTGCCCGCGGCCAGGCCGTTGAACTCGAGCTGAAGCGCCTGCTCCGAGAGGTTCTTCGCGTTCGACTGCTTCTGCAAGGTCGAGAGGCTGCCGTAGAGATCGTTGAACACCTGCGAGGCGTCGCCGGCCGCGTTGTAGATCGGCGTGTACGTCGGGTTGTCCACGCTGTTGACGGGCGTGACCGTCAGCTTCTCCGCCCCCAGCGCGCCGGAGCCCGCGACCGCGGGGTCGCCGGCCTGTCCGCGCTGCCACGTGTTGCCGACGACGGCGATGCGCGCGAACTTGATCACGCCGTTCGTCGTGCCGCCGACGGCCTTGCGGATCGACACGCGCAGCTGCTTGATGTTCGTGAAGCGCGTGAGCGTCGCCGTTGAGATGTTCAGCGGGATCTGGAACGTGTGCCACGTCGTGCCGCCGAAGTCGATCGAGGTGCGGTCCGCCGGCACGGTCACGTCGTGCAGCTGGTTGGCCGTGATCGAGGTGCAGTTCGCGCCGGGGCAGCGGTAGCCGAAGTCGCCTCCGTTGAGGTCGTCGGGATTGAGGACGCCGTTCTTGTTGAGGTCCTCGCTGTCGATCACGCCGTTGCCGGCGCCGTAGCGCGCCGTCGGCGCGGTCGTATACAGGAAGCCGACGTCCTCGGAGGGCTGGAGGATGCCGTCGTTGTTGACATCCTCGGTCGCCATCGAGCCGTTGCCGTCCGAGTCCTCGTTGACGCCGCCGATGCGGAAGTTGAGCTCGTTAAGGCTGTTGTCGCCGAGCATGACGACCTCGAGAATGGTCTTCTGCGATAGGTCCACGCCTGCGACCGAGAACGGGAACACGATCGAGACCTCTTCGCCGTTCGCGAGGGGCGCCGCGCCCGCGCCGCCGTATTGGAACTGGAGCACCTTCTGGCTCTCGCTGGCGCTCGCCTGGGAGTTCGGGTTGATCGAGAGGATGTTGACGTCCTCGGAGATCCAATTCAGCTTATTGGGCGCCGCGGGGACGCCGGCCGGGTTGGAGGCGATCTGCCACTGGGACGCCAAGGTCGAGGTCTGCTCCTCCTGCTTGATGCCCTCCATGTTGTCGATCAGGGCGAAGGGGTTGAGGCTCATGTTCTGGCGGCTCTGCGCGAACTCGCCGGCGAGGGTCACGACGAGCTTTCGGCCGATGTTGAAGCGCTTGGCCTGCGCGTCGAACTCGTAGGTCAGCAGGCTCTTCGCGAGCTCCGTGATCTGCGGCACGGTCGGGGATTTGGTGCCGGCCTGGTACAGGATCGTGGAACCGACCGCGTATTTGCCGCCGGCCCACTCATGGGACACGCGCGAGCCGAGCAAGGTGTCGTTGTTGAGGTTCGCGAAGGGGGCGACCTCGAAGCTCATGTCGATCGTCGAGGACGGCCCGATGCGGTCGGGGTTGAAGAACGTGATGAAGCCGGCCTCGTAGTCGATGAAGAAGTCGACGTTGCGGGTCAGCTTCTGGCCGTCCAGGATCACGATCTCGGACTGGACGACCAGGTTCGGCTCTAGGAAGAAGGTCTTGAAGCGGTAGTTGTACTCGATGCGGAACAGGCGCTTGGAGATGGGCGTCTCGGCGTAGACGTCGGGATCGCGCGTGCCCGGGGACGAGTTCGAGACGGAGAACGGCTGCTTGAGCCGGAAGATACCGTTCTCGAAATCGACCTCGATCGTGTCGGGGTACTTCTGCACGGGATCGAGCGCGGGCCCGACCTCGGTCCGGTTGAGGTCGAGGACGCGCATGATGAAGTTGCCGCGGCCGTTGTCGCGCACGATCTGGTTCTGACCGATGGAATAGAACGTCTTGAGCTCGCGGTTGTAGCCCGCCTCGGTCGAAGAAGAGACGATCGGGACGTCGGAGGGGGTCTTGATCATCTTGAAGCGGCCGGAGCCGCCGCCCGCGAGCGTGTGGCTCGAGCTCTGGAACGCGAGCTGGTTGCCCGCGATGTCGAGGTAGTCGACCGCGACGACGTACTGGGGCAGAAGCTGGTTGCGGAACTGGATGATTCCCTTCGCGTAGTCGATCGTGTAGTCCTGTCCGGCGACGAGCGGCAGGAACTTGCCCGTGAACGAAGACGCGTTCACGCACGGCGCTCCGCCCGTGCAGACGATGTCGTCGACGGTCAGGATCTGCTCGTTGAGGTTCGGGACGCCGATCTCCTGCTTCGCCAGGAACACGCGCTCGGTGCCGGCCTGGATGGGCAGGCGGCCCGGATTGTCGAACGTCGCGTCGTAGTACTGGCGCCGCAGGTACGAGGTGTCCTGCAGGTCGATGCCCACGAACTGGGAGTTGCCCGTGAACTGCTTCGTCTTCGTCTGCCCCTTCGTGCGCGAGCCGATGAACGTCGAACGGAAGCCCTTGTACTTCACGTCCGCGCGGATGCCGAACAGCTGCTTGTTGTACGACACGAACTCGGTCGCGGGAAGGGACAGGTCGATGTCGCCGAACGAGACGTTCTGCACGACCTCGTTCGGGTCGCCCTGATAGACGACGGAGATGTCCTGCTGGTTCAGCTTCGTGTCGTCGTAGTCGACGTTGACCGTGATCTTCGGCCCGACCTTGCCCTGCATGCGCAGCTGGAGCTGCTGGTCGATCTCGATGAGGTTCGTCGTCTGCGGGCGCCCGGTCGTCTTCTGCGAGTTCAGGAAACGCTTCTCGGAGAACGTGAAGCCGATGACCTTGCGGCCCGTGACGGACAAGCTCGTGCCGTAGGTCGGCAGCTCGACCTCGGGAGGCGGCGGCTTGGGCGCCGAGGTCGAGAGCAGCACGTCGTCTCCGGCCATGAGCGGGCCGCCGTCGGGGCCGCGCTCCTCGCCCGGCTCCTCGCCGCGGTCGATCTGCTCGCGCACGCGCGTGAAGCGCGCGGGATCGTACTCGACCGGGGGCATGCCCGCGCGCACCTGGGCGGGATCCCTGGGAGCCGCCACGGCCGCCGTCGAGGGGACCGGCGCGGGCGTCAGGAAGCCGGCGCCCTCGGGGCGGTCGAGCAGCTTGAAGGACTCGTCGGGCGGAGGTAGGTCGACGGAGGGGTCGGGGGGGGCGGCCTCGGTCTTCGCGGGCGCGGTCTTCGTCTCGGGCGAGGGGGCGAAATCGGGGTCGTACGGCGCGCTGAACTGGGCGAGCGCCGGGAAAGAGGCGAAGCCCGCGAAGATCGCGAACAATGCCACGCCGATGATCCGTCTGATGCGGGTTGAAAGCAAGTTGTGGTATGGATCCCGCGCCCCTGTAAAAAAAGCAGGCCCACGCATTAAGGTCGGCGTTCCTTAATACGCGCGCGCGAGATGTTCGGCAGTATAGCGGACGGTTATTGCGCCGTCAATAACAACGACGCAATATGTTCATACCGATGCTATATAGGAAATGGAAGTAAAGTTCACGCCCAACTGGTTCGGAAACAGTTGAATTTTAGGGTCAGGCTTACAAATTCGTTAAATTCGAATTTAACGAATTTGTAAGCCTGACCCTACTGGGCGCTACTGGGCGAGGACCGCGTCGTACGCGGCCTGGTACTCGTCCATCATGCGGCGTACCGTGAACTTCTCCATCACGGCGGCATGGGCGGCGCTTCCGAGGGCCGCCCGGCGCGCCGGGTCGGCGGCCAGGTCCCGGAGGGTTTTGGCCAGCGCGGCGGGCGCCGCGGGCGGCACGAGGATGCCGGTCTTGCCGTTTTCGACGACCTCGGGCACGCCGTCGACGGCGGAGGCGACCACGGGCAGGCCCAAGGCCATCGCCTCGAGCAAGGTGTTCGGCAGCCCCTCCCAGAGGGACGGCAGGCAGCCGATGTCGAACGCGGACAGCCAGGTCACGATGTCGGTTCGCTCACCGTAGAGCCAGACTTGCTTCTCGAGCTCGTGCTTGCGGATCAGCGCCTCGAGGCGCGGGCGTTCGGGCCCCTCGCCCAGGATTACGCAGCGCAGGTCGGTCTTTTTTAGGCGTGACATCGCCTCGATCAGCGTCGCAAAGCCCTTCTGCTTGTCGAGCCGGCCCACGGCGCCGACGAGCACCTCCCCGGCGTTCAGGCGCAGCTCCATGCGGCGCTTTTGGCGGTCCACCTTCGAGACCGGCCAGCCGGCGAGGTCGACCCCGTTGCGGATCGTGAGAACCTTGGCCGGCGCGTAGCCGAGGCGGGCGACCAGGAAGCTCCGGCTCGCGTCGCACTCGGCGATCAGGAGATCGTCACGGCCTTTCAGGGCCTTATCGAGCAGCAAGGTCCAGACCGAGCGGGTCCGGTAGTGCACGCGCGGGGAGGTCACGAGCTTGAACGGGAACTCGACCTTCGGCTTGGCCAGGCGGCACAGCTGGATGGCCTTGAACATGACCGCGTGCACGATGTCCGGCCGCAGGCGCGTGATGATTTCGGCGAGCCTCGACGCGTCCGCGGGACGCGGCGTGCCCGTCAGGCCCATCGTCTCGGTCGGGATGCCTTGCAGCTTAAGCTTGCGGGCGTAGTCGCCCTCCGGCTTGACGCTGACGACCCCGACGGCCTGATGCCGCTTGGGATCGAGCAAGGTGGCTAAGGTGTACAGCGTCTTCTCCGCGCCGCCGACCGTCGTGGACGTGCTGACGTAGAGTATTCGGGCCAAATTATTTGAAGAAACGCCGAATGGTTTCGACGACACGCGCCGCGTCGGTCGCGGACAGCTCGGCATACATCGGAAGCGACAAGGCCTCGCGCGAGGCCGCCTCGGTGACGGGCAATGAGCCGGCCTTCACGCCGAGCGAAGCGTAGGCGGGTTGAAGATGTACCGGCGTCGGGTAGTAGACCCCGGTGCCAATGCCGTGCCGCCGCAAATCCTCGGCCAGCGCGTCGCGGCGGGGGGTACGGATGGTGTAAAGGTGGAATACGGGCTTGCTCGATTCGGAACCCAGCGGGGGCGTCGTAATGGGCAGTCCAGAGAGCCCCTCGTCGTAAATCGCGGCGACTCGTCGCCGCGCCGCGGTCCAGGCCTCAAGCCGCAAAAGTTTGACTCGAAGAATCGCCGCTTGAATCTCATCAAGGCGGCAGTTGTGCCCTATGCGGACGTGGTTATAGCCTGCCGCCGCCGAGCGCCCGCAGTTGCGCAGGATGTTGACCGTGTCGTTGAGCTTGTCGTCGTTGGTCGTCACCGCGCCCGCGTCCCCAGCTGCCCCGAGATTCTTGGACGGATAAAAGCTGAACGCGCCGAGATCGCCGATCGAGCCGGTCACTTTACCCTTGTACGTCGCGAGGTGCGATTGCGCGCAGTCCTCGATCACGGCGATGCCGCGGGATTTGGCCAAAGACAACAACGGATCGAGATCACACGGCTGGCCGAAGATATGAACGGCGATCACGGCTTTGGTTTTCTTAGACAGAGCCCCTAATACCGACTGCGAATCTAAAGTCATCGTCACTGGATCGATCTCGGCGAACACCGGCTTTGCGCCGAGTACGGACACGGCCGTGGCCGTCGCGATAAACGTGAACGAGGGCAAAATCACCTCGTCGCCCGGTCCGACGCCGACAGCCTCCAGCGCGAGCTCAAGCGCCGAGGTGCCGGAGTCGACGCCGAGGCTGTGCTTCACGCCGATCGCGCGCGCGAACTCGGCGTCGAAGCCTTTATTTTCGGGACCCAGGATGAAGACGCCCGAGTCGAGCACGCGCGCGACGGCGGCCTTGACCTCGGCGCCGATCTCGGCTTGCTGGCCCTTCAAGGTAAGAAGCGGAATGTCGACTGCGGTCGCGGTCAATAGGCCCCCTTGCCGAACGCCATGACGGCCGGCGTCTTCACGATGATCTCGAGGTCAAGGCCCAAAGACCAGTGCTCGATGTAAAAAAGGTCGAGCGCGAAGCGCTGCTCGCTCGAAACGTCGGAACGGCCAGAGACTTGCCAAAGCCCCGTGATGCCCGGAAGAATGTTCATGCGCTTCTTGGCGGTCGCGCCGAAGTCGCGCTCGAGCGCCTCGACCTCCCCCGTGGTCAGCGCGAGGGGCCGGGGCCCGACGACGCTCATGTCGCCGAGGAGCGCGTTGAGGAACTGGGGGAACTCGTCGAGGGAGAAGCGGCGCAGCCATTTTCCGACGCGCGTCACGCGCGGGTCGGACTTGGCCTTGAAAAACGCGCCTTTCTGGTCGTTGAGGTCCTTCACCGAGTCGATGTTCTTCTCGGCGTCGGCGACCATCGTGCGGAATTTGAAGGCGTGGAAAACCTTGCGGCGGTAGCCGTAGCGAGCCTGCTTGAAGAGGATGGGCCCCGGCGAGTCGAGCTTGATCAGCACGCAGATCGCGAGCCAGAGCGGCGCGGTGGCGGCGAGAACCAAGAATGAAAAGAGGACGTCGAAGACGCGCTTGGACAGAAAGTTGGCCTGCGTCAAAGACGCATGCTTGATGCGGTAGGCCGGGATGCCGAGGTGGTGGTCCATCTGGACCTCTCCCATGCGGATCTCGAGAAGGTCGGGCACGAGCGCGAAGCGCACGCCGCGCGCGTCGCAGGCCTCGGCGGCCGCGAGGATGCGCTCATGCGCGTCGCGCGCGCGCAGCACGATGACCTCGTACCAGTTCGTGGAGTCGAGCAGGCGGGCGAAGGCATCTTCATCTCCGAGCTCGGCCGCCTCTCGTACCTCGGCGCCCGGGTGGCGCGCGAGGATGCGCTCCTTGAGCACGCCCGCGACGGCGCCGCCGCCGATGAGCAGCACGGGGCGCGCGGCCTCGAGGCTGGCCAGGCGCTCGTCGAGCCAGAGCGCCAGGGTTTGGGAGACGCTCAGGAGGACGACGCCGATCGGGAACGCGAGCGCGAGCATCACGCGCGAGTAGGCGAGGCGCTCGTAGAGGAAGGCGGCCGCGAGCGTCGTGAGCGTGCCGAGGGCGGCGGACTTGACGATTTGGATGAACCGGTCGGAGGAGCCCATGTAGGAGGCGGTGTAGACCCGGTTCGAGCGCAGCAGCAGCAGCCAGATCGGGACCGCGGCGTAAAGCAGTCCTTGGTAGACGTCCCAGGCGACGGCCTCGCCGGACAGGGGGATGCGGGAGACGAGCCAGGCCCACTCGAAGCGCGCCCAGAAGGCGGCGCGATAGGCGGCCGCGATCGCGACGGCGTCGAAGAAGAGGTGCCCGGCCGTGCGCAGGCCGTGCCGCAGCCAGGGCGGGAGCCCGGAGGAGGCGGGGCGCGTCGCGGCTTCTCCCGTGTCGGTTCGGTTTTGGAGGGCCATGCTTGGGAGGATTGTATCAATTCCTCTCGGATCGAGGATCGAAGGCCAGGCACTTGACTTGGTCCATAGTCATGCTATACTAAATATGTCATTTAGATTATCATGTATAAACGAAAGCAGCAATTGGCCGCAAGAGGCAAGGAATCGTGCTTTCTTTGGGGAGCGCGGCAGACGGGCAAGAGCACCTTGCTAAATGAGCTATTTCCGCGATCGCCACGGTACGACCTCCTTCTATCCGACGAATACCGGCGTCTGCGCACCCGTCCCTCGCTGCTGCGCGAAGAATTGCTGGCCGAGCCCCCGGGGAACTATCCAGTCATCATCGACGAGGTCCAGAAGATTCCCGAGCTGCTCGACGAGGTGCAGTGGCTCATCGTCAACAAGGGCGTGCAGTTCATCTTGTGCGGCTCCAGCGCGCGCAAGCTCAAGCGAAGCGGCGCGAACCTCCTGGGAGGGCGGGCGTTGCGCTTCGAACTCGCCCCCCTGGTCTATCCCGAGATTCCAGATTTCGATCTTCGCCGAGCCCTCAACAACGGCCTGCTGCCGCGACATTACTGCGCCGAAAAGCCGCTGGGTCTCATGGAGGCGTACGTCGGAGATTACCTGAAAGAGGAGATCGCCGCGGAGGCCCTGACACGAAACATCCCGGCCTTCAGCCGGTTCCTGGAGTCTGCGGCATTCAGCAACGGGGAGATCCTCAACTATCAGAACATCGCTTCCGAATGCGGTGTGAGCGCGCCGACGGTCAAGCAGTACTTCCAGATTTTGGAGGACACCTTGCTCGCCCGATCCCTGCCCTCATTCCAGAAGCGGCCGAAGAGGCGGGTGATCCAGGCGCCGCGGTTTTATTATTTCGACGTCGGGCTGGCCAATTTTCTTCTGAAGCGTTCATCGATCGTGCCGCGCAGCGAGAATTTCGGGAAAGCCTTCGAGCACTTCATCTATCAAGAGATATCGGCACACAGCCGCTATTCGGGGCTGCGGTATCCGATCGCCTATTGGAGAACGGCCTCTCAGCTTGAGGTGGACTTTATCCTCGGGGATCACCAATCCGCCATCGAGATCAAGGGAACCGAGCAGGTCATTTCCCATCATTTAAAAGGGCTGAAGGCTTTCCGCGAGGAATACAAGACCAAGCACTCCATCGTGGTTTCGCTTGATCCCAAGCCCCGAATCGTCGACGGCATCCTGATTCTGCCTTGGAAGATATTCCTCGAACGTCTTTGGGCGGGGGAGCTCGCGAGCTGAGCCGTTTCAGACCGCGTATAGGCGGGACAATTCAGCCAGCATGCGCTCGCGCGAAAACTCCCGGCGTACGCGCTCGCGTCCGGCCGCGCCGAGCTTGAGGCGCAGGGCCTTGTCGCCGAAGAGCTGCTGGCAGCGCTCGAGCAGCTCCACCTCGCTCTTGACGATGAACCCGGTCACGCCGTCCTCGACCGCGTCCCGGTTGCCCGCGTTGTCGGAGGCGACGACGGGAAGCCCGGCGGCCATGGCCTCGAGGACCGCGTTGGGCATCGCGTCCCAGCGGGAGTAGTGGACGAAGAGGTCGAGGGCGCGCAGGCGCTCGCGCGCATCCGCGGCCGGCAGCCAGCCCGTGATCTCGGCGCGTCCGGCCAGGTTCATGTTCTCGAGCAGGACGCGCATGCGCGCCTCGTCGTCGCCGCCGCCGATCCAGACGCACTTGAGGCCGTTTCGCGAGTCCGTGAGGCGTTGGGCGAGGAGGATCCACGCGTCGGGGTTGCGCGCGTAGGTGAGCCGCCCGCAGGAGCCGACGGCGACGCCGTCGTGGGGCAGAGGCTCGAGGAACTCGCCGAGATAGGCGTCGCAGACCGTGTGGACGTCCCGGGCGCCGATCGAGCGGGCCAGCGCGGCCTCTCCGGGAGAGCACGCGATCACGGACCCGACGCGCGACAGCGCCGTTTCGACGGCCTTATAAAGGCCGCGGGAGGCGGCCGATCTGTCCTGCTGGAGGAAGCCGTAGCCGTGCGGCGTGTAGAAGATCGACTTGATCCCGGCGGCTTTCGCGGCCGAGCGAGCGAGCACGCCGGCCTTCGACGAGTGGGCATGCACGACATCGGGGCGATGCTCGGCGAACAGCGCGCGCAGCCGGCGGAAGGCAGAGAGGTCGCGAGAGAGGGAAATCTCTCGGGTGAGCTCGGGGATGAAGTAGGCCGCTTTCGCGCCGGCGCACTTGGCGCGGTACTCCTCGGGCTCGCCTCCGCGCACTGCGTAGACCAAGGACACGTCGAAGCGCGCGGGATCGAGGCCGTTGCAGATCGCGGCGACCTGCTCGCCCGTGCCTCCTGGACCGCCGCACTCGACGACCTCGAAGACCTTGATCAAGCTTTTCTCCAGCGGCCGAGCAGGCGTAGGGCCTCCTCGGCGGCGAACGGGAACAGCATCGGCAGGTACATGAGCTTGTGCCGGCCGGCCCCGCCGAGGTCGAACTCGAGCAAGGAGGAGCCGCCGGCCATCGCGGCGAAAAACAGCAGAAGGGGCAGGCGCGCGGGCACGAGGCCGCCGCGCGCCGCGGCGGCGAGCGCCAGGACGACGAGAGAGAGGAGGACCAGGTTCTCGGCCGCGGCCAGCATTCGTCCCGGCTTGCCGTTCATCGGGTAGAGGCCGGGCAGGGGCATGAACAGCACGTAGAACGCGGACTTCGGAATGAAGCGCGCGACGTCGAACCAGGAGTTTAGATTCTCATCGGGGAATATCTGCGTTCCGATCTCACGGGCCGCCTGCACGCGGGCGTATTCGCGATCGTAATGCTGGCTCGACCGGCGATACTGGGTGATGCCGCGCGGGCTCAGAGGGCTGTAGGTCTCGGGGGTCGCGGGGTCGACGATGACCGGGATCAAGCTCGTCTTCGATTCGACCGAGCCGACCATGGGCGTCAGCAGCCCTCCCAAGAACGCGCGCATCGCGATCTTGTATGCGATTGGCGCGGCGAGGCAGGCGGCCAGCGTGAGGGCGGCCGCCCGGCGCGATGAACCGCGGCGGAGCAGGGCCGCGCAGGCGCCCGCGGCGAGAGCCGCCGCGGCGACCAGCATGACGTGCGAGCGGAAGAAGCCGAGCAGGGCCAGCAGTGCCAACCCGGCGGCGGTGAGCGCTCTCGCGCGTGGCTCCTTGGTCTCCGGCGTCAGCAGCAGGAACGCGCTCATCAAGGCGCCGCAGACGAGCCCTTCCTTGAAGTTCTGAGCGGTATAGAAGATGTGCGACGGCCATAGACCGAGCAGCGCGGCCGTCGCCACACCGACGGTCGGGCTGAAGAGCCGCGCCGCGAGAAGACCGAAAGCCAGGATGCCGAGAGAGGCTGCCGCGGCGTTCATCAGCTTGGCCGCTATCGGACGCGGGCCAACGGCCCGATAGAGTAGCGCCGTCAGCAGGATGTGCGCTCGTTGTGGAGGCGAGTAGGAGCGGTTGAGCCAGGTGCCCGCCGCCCAGGCGTCGACGGTCTCGCGCGCGTGCTGGTCGACGAAGACCGCGTCGGTGTAGTAGTACGTGGGGAAGATCGGCTTGAACTCCGTCAGCACGGCCGCGCCCGCGCGCAGCGCGAACGCCGCGGCCGCGATCAGCAGCAGCGAGCGGAGCTCAGTCCGCGACACGGTAGCGCAGGAGGCACCAGAGGTAGGAGAAGCCGTCCTTCCAGGTGATCTTCTTGCCCTCGGCGTAGGTGCGGCCGGAATAGGAGATGGGCACCTCGTAGAGCCGGAGGCGGCGCTTGCAGATTTTCGCGGTGAGCTCGGCCTCGATGCCGAAGCGCTCGCTGCGCAGCGGGATGTCCCGGACCTTCTCGGTCAGGAAGGCCTTGTAGCAGGTCCCCATGTCGGTGAGGTTGATGTCGTACAGGATGTTCGTGAGAAACGTGAACAGGTGGTTGCCGAAGGCGTGCCAGAAGAGAAGCACGCGGTGGGTGCCGCCCAGAAAGCGAGAGCCGTACACGGCTTCGGCGCGGCCGTCGAGCAGCGGCGCCAGCATCTGGGGGAAATCGGCGGGGTCGTACTCGAGGTCGGCGTCCTGAACGATCACGATTGGCTGGGTTGCGCGCGCGAACCCCTCGCGGATCGCGGCCCCCTTGCCCC
>Ga0163144_10003635_pt1 | contig 35082 bp, 40 predicted proteins | sample OliLak19BULKMAT1_FD_123175 | JGI IMG/M metagenome (GOLD analysis project Ga0163144, IMG submission 123175) | Freshwater microbial mat bacterial communities from Lake Vanda, McMurdo Dry Valleys, Antarctica - Oligotrophic Lake LV.19.BULKMAT1 | ecosystem: Environmental > Aquatic > Freshwater >...
AAAGAAGTCGATCATCTTTGTTGGCCGATCTTTTTTCGACTAAAAGTCATTGTTAATCTATGTTACAGAGATTAATAAAATGGGTTAAAGAAATAAACTTGAAAGATTTTCTTGTATTTTTGACAGTGCCGTATTGATAATGCAACAAATAAATGCAACAAGTGTTGCATTTTCAAGGTTTTGAGGTTTTCAATAAGCCGAAGCACATCCACTGATCATTGCTTGCGCCTCGAGCGTATCGTCCTTTGAAAAATGGGGACAGTTAACTTGACATTGACCTTTTTGGCATCCATAAGGGCATGCTGCAGGACAGCCATAAGGGCAGTTCGGAGGTGCATAGCCTTCTACGCTCGAGTCACCTTCGAGAAAGTTATAATATGCACTGCCGACGCTTGGCATGGGCCCTGCGACGCCTCCAGCCTGAAGATGCCCAATCATGTATCTTTCACGGTCACGGCGAAGAACACAAAGCAAGATAAAAATCAAGAGTAAGAAGATCACAAAAATTGCCGTCATAATTACTTTGGGTCAAGTTAAAAATATGAACAAATTATTCAATGGCGACAGCTAAGAAGGATAACGCGGTCGAGACATTTTCTGCTATCAAGACTTTTGTCGACGACTTGCATTCTGTTTTTTCCAACAACAAGGCATTTTCTCTTTACCATCGTCTTCTTCAACATGTCAAGCCAGAAGATACCGAAGCTATGAGAAAATTCATTATTGGCTTTGATGTGTTTTTGAGAATCTATGACACCAATCTCATTGACGATAAGCTCAAGACGCTTCCGCAAAATACGCAAATCGCTTATGGTACGAATAAGAAGATTTACATTGACATCTCGTATTTTTGCAACAAGGCTGACGACGATACGCTTGCTGTTATTCGCTCTCATTTGCTGACCATTAGTGCTATCCTTATTCCCAAGGACACTAAATTCGATGAGCTTTCCAAGATTCCTTTTGCCGCAGCGGCGGCCGCTGCCGCTGGAGGAGACAAATCATTCCTTTCTGGCATTCCTGTCGACACGACAACCAGTGAAGGACGTTTTGTTGCATCTATTGTTTCTAAGGCGCGCGGTACGATGGAAGGTCTCGATCCTTCTAATCCTACGCAAGCTATGGTAGGTCTTCTCCAAGGAGGAGTAATTCAAGACATGATTGGCGGTATCAACAGTGGTTTGGAAAATGGCAGCCTTGACATCAAGAAGATGGTGGGCAGCTTGCAAGGCGCGATGAATTCGCTAATTCCCAGCAACGATGAAACGAAGCCCAACAACGACAAAAAGAAGGCAGAGACCGTAGCGTAATTCATTTCATTGTGTTTCTTATAGGATATCCTATAAGAAGTGTCGAATTATAGATTGAAAAGAAATGTTAAGTATTTGTCGGAGTCCTTTACGCGAATCATCTCAGATAACGTTACGATCTTCTTTTCATATGCATCATATTTGTAGAAAACACCGAAGCGCTCGGCTTTAGGTATATTTTCCCAATCGATGCCTTTCTCGTTAAGTAGTTTGATGCATTCGGTATAAGGATATCTCGAACTATTGATCTTGTTTTTCGAAGCCTTGTCAATTGCGCTCTTGGTATTTTCGAAAACCTTACACTGAAAATACGCAAAGACCATCATGCGATTCTCGAATTCCACGATTGAGCACTTTGCCGGTATCGAGTGCTTAAGTGAAAAATACGAAGCATAATGAGAGCAAAGTTGTTGATGACTGCCTCTAAGGAAATGTTCTTGATCTTCTTCTCTAGATGAGTAAAGTATTATAATATCAATGTCAAAGACGTACGCTACGAGCGCCTGGTGTTCTCTTGTTTCCTTCAATAAGGCTTTGGCATATCTAGAGAGTTTTGTAGGCGTTTCGAATGTAATTTTTAGTATATAATAATTTGTACATGCTATTCTGTGATCACTGCGTTCTTCATACTCGGCAATGCCGGTGAAAAGTCTTCGTTCTAATGACATTGGAACTTATAGACGATCTTTTAACTCGAATGATTTTTTAATTTATCCTCGACTTAAAAGTCTAATTCTTTCATTCAAAATGGCAACACACGAGTTTCTCTGTGAAACTAGCAAGGGTTATATCTGGAAGGTACTTGTAGATTGCATGGTTAGTCCTCTTCAACGAGGTTATTTTAACTTGAGCAAAAAGGGTATCCTCATTAGACAAATTGACACCGATAACACTATACTCTTCAATGTTAATCTTCCTCGAGAGAATTTTCTCAAGTATGAATGCAAGACGTCGCAAACGATCTCCGTTAATCTCAAGCATTTCAAGATGTTGCTGAAAAACATCAAGAAGAAAAATACCTTAACCATCTCGATCAGCGAAAATACTAAGGGCGAGAAAAAACTCAAGATCATCATCAAGCCAGAAAACGCTCAAAAGGGTTCGTCTGCAAAGTCCGAAACAATTTCTCTTGCCTATCAAGTTGAGGCTGACTACAAGATTATGCAGTTGCCAACGTATGATTATGCAGTGCCCAAGGTAATTTCTGGAACTGACTTCCAAGGCATCAAGAAACTCGTCTCTTCTAGCAAGACACTGGATATCAAGATGCAAGGTAGTCATTATCTTAAATTCTCTAACGATTCTGGTTGCGTTTACGGTTCTAAGCTAAAGTTTGGCGAGAAAGTAGATTCTGACTATGTTGAGGATGAGGATGAGGATGACGGCGGCGAAGACGAAGGCGGTGAAGGCGGTGAAGATGACGATTACAAGGACACGACAGAAATCTATGCATCGAGTTTTCACTCTTCGATTTTTACCTATCTTATCAAGCTTCCTGGTCTTGCGTCATCGATACAATTTTATGCTCCTCTTGGCAATAATCGTATTCCGCTGAAGATTTGTATGACTGCGTGCCTTCAAAACTCTACTATGGGCGAAATTCACATTTACGTAAAGAATATCGAAGTCATCACCTATGAATCTGAGCTCAAGAACGATAATGAGAATCGAAAGGTCATCAAGACCAAGCCCAGAAAGAATAGAAAAAAGTGAAAACCAAAAATTATCTTGTGGTGCTAGGCACAAGATATAATGCAGTCACTTGAAGAAGAATTTCTGAGTATCTTTGGTGAAGGTTCCACCAAGCTTCTCCGGCGCAATATCCGCAAATGCACGAAAGAAGTGATTGAAGATGGAAATTGTTCTCATGAAAACTACTTTGTCGAGAGCGGTAGAAATATCTGCCGTTCATGCGGTTGTGAAACCGAAATTCTTAACTTTGACCCGGAATGGCGTTATTACAGCGATCAGCGCAATGGCGATCCTTCTCGTTGTCATCAGTCGAAAAAGAATGATCAAAAATCTATCGACAAGGTTTTCGTTGATTGTAAGCTTGAACACATTCCACTTTCAATCCGTAAAGCTACAGAAGAACGTTATCGTAAACTTGTAGGCAATCAAACTGTTCGAGGCAAAGGACGCAAGGCTCGAGTCGCCGCATGTTTGATGTTTACTCTTCGCAAAAATGGCGAAATACGAACGGCAGAGGAAGTTAGGTTGATGTTTGGTCTTGACAAGCAAGCAATGTCTGAGGGCATTCATCAATACTATAGCAAATTTCCCGAAGATCTCACAGAAACCATTCGTCCAGCCGATCTTGTTTGGCGCGTGATGAAGAAGGTAGGTCTCGAGAACAAGCACCTTCCGTCGGTGATTCTCATTGCCAATACGCTAGAGAGTACTGATGAGATTCTTATCCGAAGCAATCCTCAGTCTGTAGCTGCGGCTATAGTTTTTCTCTATCTTTGTCTTTTCCCGCGAATTAAGCGCAAGTTAGGTCTTTCTCGAACGCAATTCGCAATCAAAGCCGAAATTAGCGACATTACCATCACCAAGCTAGTTAAGCGTGCAATGATAGTGCTCAAGCAAAAGGTCGAACTCTAAGGAAAAAATGAAAAAATTTATGTTCAAACATAAATTGCATATATCAAGTCTGATGACGCAACCAACACATTGGGCGCTGGTAAGCATTTCCAAAAACACCAAAGGTCAAGCCAAACTTTGCATTGAATATGTTTGTCAAGATGCTGAACTTGCTTCAACAATCGTCAATCTCTACATGCGACGTCTTCGTCGTCTTAGCGAAGACAACAAAAAACAAGGTTTACCAACCCGCGTGACGGGCATGATTACCTTGCCCTATAATCCTACACACGCTCCGTTGACAAATTTTCTCTACAATCGTGACAACTTTTTTGATCTTGGCCTTCGTCTTTTCGAAGACCTTCCAATTAGCGAAGGAAACTCATGGAGGATAATAAAATTCGCTAATCTTCCGCATGAAGTTACTACTCAATTGCCATCGGTGTTTACTATTTGATATTCGTCGGATTAACCTTACATATGTAAGGTTTATCATTCTTCAACACGTGCCCGACCGTGACCTGTCCGCACACTCGGCAAGTTTCGTCTCACATATCTTCTTCTCTTGACCTCCATCGATGCATCCTTTGTAACGATCAAAGCAATTGCATGGGTCTACATTGCTCACATTAGTTGTCGTATAATAGAGCGGATTATTCCACCACCACGGATACGTACTTTCGTAACGGTGACCGCCTCCGTGCCACATGTGACCTCCGTGTGCTCCACCGTGCCCTCCACCTCCGTGACCACTGTGCCCTCCACCTCCGTGACCTCCGTGACCTCCGTGACCTCCACCGAAGCCTTCTGCTGTACAACGCTTGCAATAAATGATAAGAAGGATCACCGAGAAGATGACGAAAATAATTACCCAAATCTTGTTGTCAGTCATTGTTATTTTTTATCAACATTTGATAAAATTGAAACTTCATTTTATGATTTTATTACTTTACACACTCTACACACTTTTACACAAATGCTTGATAGTGAAGGCTATGTACTTGTGGACTTTCTTCATCCGATCCTTCGTGGATTACATTATATTCCAAACATTGTTCCGCGCGATCTCGAGAGCGAAACAATGAAGTTTTTTGAAGATGATAGCGACGCTAAATGGTTTTCTGTGGGAAGCGGAGAAAAGTCGCGACAAGTCATGCATTTTGGTTACGCTTACAATTATCGTACAGGTTCAGTCACCGAACCTACTGTATCATTTCCCTCGACGATTAAAAAATATGTGAAGATTCTTCACAAACTTAATATTCTTCCTAAAAATCAAAAACTTCAACAATGTATTATCAATCGCTATGAACCCGGACAGGGTATAGGAGCACACATAGACAATAATGACTATGGAGATTATGTATGTTGTTTTACTCTTGGCTCTGGCGCGACGATGACCTTCACACGCGAAGATGATACTGTAGATGTTTACACGCAGCCAAATTCGTTATACATTATGTCTGGCCCGTCGCGATCAGAATGGAAACACGAAATGAAAGGAAGAAAGAATGATATTATTGACGGCATGCGTGTAGCTCGTGGTATTCGCTATTCTGTAACTTTTCGTACGGTTATTAATGTTTAGTAGAAAAATTAGACAACAAAGTTGTTGTCTAAGATTATGTTGTCCTAGAACAAAATGGTCGATTCGCTATCTATACTTTTAATCGTTTTTGCTATTGTTCTTTTGCTCAGTATAGCGGGAATTGGCATTTTACTCTATCACGATGCGGGAACGCCGCCACCGTCACCTACACTGCCCGTCGGTTCATGTTGTCTCAACGGAACGTGTACTGATGGTATTACTCAAAGTGACTGCACAGGAACTTGGGGCGGATCAAACTCTGTATGTGCAACTACTACGTGTACGGCTCCGTCTCCTCCAGGTACACCTAATGCTCCAACTAATCTTACAGCGACATATACACCAAGTCAAGCGTATTTGAGAAAAAGGAAAACTCGTTTCGGCCTCGGCAAAAGTTGTCAATATACTGAAGATTAATTCAGTTGTTCACTACGTTCGCACTACGTTCGCACTCGCTCGTGATGTCCATTGCACTTTCTCTTGATATTGGTTCAAAGAAGATTCAAGAAATTATTGATAGGTGTACTGTAAAACCTACGCCGACGCAGTACAATCTATCGCCGCCGGAGATTCCTTGTTATGCTACAAATGTTAAAAAGAATGAAGTATATGTGCCCTTATCTACGTGGCCGTTGTTTTATGAAACCTTTCCCAACAAGAGACACGCAAAAGCATCTTTTACTTGTAAAAAGCAAATGTATACGCTTGACACAGATCCCAAAGGTAAGCGTGATCAAGACGTGGTAGTTAAGGCGGCGCTTAAGCGTCTTCACCGTGACCATGTCGCATTTATCGCGGCCTTCCCGGGGTTCGGAAAAACTTCATGTGGAAATTACATTTCGTCAGAGTTGGGCTTGAAGACTGCTATTGTTTGTCACTTGGACTCGGTCAATGAACAATGGATAGATGAATACACTAAGTTCAGTACGGCCACTGTTCAACGCGTTCGAGGTTCGAAGGCTATTGATCCTCGCGCGGACGTTTTGATCTTTGGTGTAAAGAAGGCAGAGCTAATGTCGAAAGATGATCTTTCGGATATTGGATTGGTGATCTTTGACGAAGCTCATATTTCTACAGTCACCGCGTTGACCAAGTCACTTTTGAAGTTTAGACCAAAGTACTTGCTTGGACTTTCTGCTACACCTAAGCGTACTGACGGTTTACATTCACTTCTCTATTTGTCTTTCGGTCCACGTAAAACTTACTTTGTTCGCGAAGAAACTAAAGAATTCAAGGTCATAGGCTATTTTACGAAGATCAAGCCGACCATTGAATACATGCGTGTTAATGGTCAAACAGTGCCAAAGTGGTCAACCTTGGTCAATTCGCTTGCTGCAAGTGAAGAACTTGCTGATCTTATCGTAGGACTCGTTCTTAAACATCCAAAAGAATGTATACTTATTCTCTCTGATCGAATTATTCAGTCTCAGATGGTCTACGACAAGCTTATCGAATTAGGAGAAGATGCAGCACTTTCCGTAGGCAAGAGTAAGATTGACCGTAAACTTCGTGTGTTGGTATCGTCGTTGAAAAAGTGTGGAACGGGGTTTGACCGGACTGACCTTACGATGCTGATCATTGCGTGTGATGTTAAGGCAGACTTGCTTCAACAATACGAAGGACGAGTTCGTTGTGATAATAATATCATCTATCATTTTGTACATGATAATAGGATGCTTCATAATCACTGGAACGGTACCGCCAGGGCTAAAGGCTGCCGTGATTGGTACGAAAAACGAGGTGCGACGATAGAAATTATTGATGAAAGAGAAAATTTCCGCTCAGAAGTAGTTCCTTCTCGACGCTTGTTACCTCCACAAAAATGAAATGAAATTTAAAAATTGAGAAAAAATTCTAACCTGCACTTAAAATGTTAGCACAAAGTATGATGATTTACGGTTACAGTATTTATAAGACACGGACACGACGATCGGGCATTATTCCCTACACAAAGATCAATGAAGAGATTTTTTTCCTTTTATCGAGACATACCGACACTAAAGAATACGGAGACTTTGGTGGCGGTGTCCGTAAGGATGAAACTGCTCTTGACGCCGGGCTTCGTGAATTTCACGAAGAGTCGAGTAATGTTTTTCTCGACCTCGAGCTTACTACAGAAAAGCTTTTGACCTGTGTAACATTACATGACAAACACACTGATGCAGTAATTATCTTTCTCTACATTGATGCAGACTGGATGACACGCTCATGTGACAATTTTAACTGGAAACACAATCCTAATAGTGAAGTTTCTTCTATTATGTGGTTTAACGAGTCCGAGTTTCATCAGTTGATTTTTAACACTAGACCACGAAAGGAAATTATGTGGTCACGAATTCGATTGTTTTTTCAACGCGTATATACACCAGATTTTATGGATACCTTGAAGTTGTTGTCACCGTTATAGATCACCTCGAGAGACGTCGAACGATTTTCACTGTTAACAGTGAAAAAATAAATTTATACGGGAACACAGTCGTAGGTAGAGATGAGTTGAAGTTGACCGCCTGTGGCTGCACAATTTGTTGTACATGTTTGAGAATTAAGCGTTCCCCCATAGTTGGCGGGAATGACGTACGAACATGTATTTTTTCCGGCACACGTCTGGATCATTGATGCCGTGATGTCTGATGTTGTGCTCGGATTGAAGAAATTCGTAAGTTGACCGTTTTCTTGATAATACGGATCGCAAAACATGTTTTCTGCTCCGTGTCCAGCAGCGTTAGTGTTAATGAGATTCGAACAAATCAAAACTGCTCGATTAGTGGCGTTAGAACCACCATAGTCAATATTCATATCGGCGGGACATGACATATTAATCGTTTGACCGGCAACGCCACTTGCACCTTTAGTAAAGGTAATAGTGTTAAGTTTCTTGTTGAAGTTATGGGTAGTAACGAGTGTTATCACGAGAATAACGACTATAGCGAGCACCGCTAAGATCACAAAAGTTTCGATCGACGCGCCCATGTCTATAGTTAGACATGGTTTTTTAACAAATGAAAAATAGATCAAGAGGGAACACATGTGTAAAATCCCGAATACTTGTAACCGAGACTTACGCTAGGGGCTTGAGACGGACCCGTTGATGACTGACCGCCTATAGACGGAGTACCACCGGGAAAGCCATAATTGAAGGGAAGAGAGCAAAAACCTGAATGGCCGTTAGTAAAGCGACTAGAAGTAAAATCTACATCAGTTCCTTTAGACAAATCAAAGCAGCTAGTAGGTGCGAAAGCGCAAGGATCTGGACCGAACTGATTAGTAGAGATCTTACAACTTTGAGTACCGTTACAAACTTTAGAAACATACGCTGATGTATTACGAATAGCACAACTACCTCCACTATTTTCAACAGGCGTAAGACAAAAATAGTTACCTACACCTGCTGCATAATAATTGGGGCCGCCATAAGAAATACCGAAACACGTATTTTTGTCAACACAAACGCCCTGTGAGCCAGTACTAAAGGGAACAAATGCTAAGGTGTTCGCGTCAAGCGTGGTACAGTCGGACTGACCATTTACCGTTTTTAGTTGACAATGACCTTTGTTGTCTGACTGTGTTATGCAAGAAAAATTAACACCACCACAATCACTGTCTTGCGTACACGTAGCTTGAGCATAAGGTGGAGGTGAAATTGCTGTACCAGAAGAATTTACTCCACATCCAACTTGAAGTTGAGGTGACATGTTTGATGTTAATGTAGCGCCATCGACGATCGGGGGAATACACGATCCATAGGGGTCGATGGGTTGAACAAACGAACTGACGATGTTTACGGTATAACCTGTAGGACATTGAATCTGATTTACCGTATTACCATTTCCATCTTGACCAACTACATACGAATCACTGCCATCTGCACCAACGGTTGCAGAAAATGGATAAAATGTAGTGATCGTTCCCTGTTGTAGATTTTGTCTACTTTTTCTGGTAATCAGAAATACCAAGACGGTGATTAACGCAATCAATAAAACTATCACAATAATCACTACCCAATTCATTTCTATAGTATGTCAAGGTAAAAAATTATTGAAAGTGTGTACGTGACGTGTATTGAAAAAAATGAAATTTATCAATGACTTTATTATGTGAATGTAGATTATTTTATCACACATGTCTACCACGATTTTTGATGTTATCCGCCCGGACTTGGTGCAAAAGTACCTGTCTTCGCTCGCCGAACACCTTTCTACCCAACTCAAAGTCGATTTGGCTAAGGTTACCAAGGCGCTGGAGACATTTGCCAACGTCCAAGTGACTAAGAAGGAAAAATCCGAACTCAAAGTCGCTCACGAGAGCGGCGAAGTTGCGATCATGCTTAACTACGGGCCCAAGTCTCACGCACTTTTTGGCGACACCAAGGCCATCAAGGACACGGTAATCAAGTCTATCAATGACAAGAAGAGTCTTCTTCGTTTCAACAAAGGTTTGGAGTTTGGTAGTGGCTGGGTGGTATCGGACAAGGGACGCTTGGATGAATTGACTTCTGCGCTACGTGAAGCCAAGGTCAAGTATTATGTGATCACACGTGTACTTTTTGAGAGTAATGCAGGTGATCGAACTCATTGTTCAGAGTCATTCAACGGAAAGACGCTTGTGAAAAATGAAGGTGAGAAAAAGAAGACCACGAAGGACGACGACAGCGACGAAGAGAAGCCGAAGCCGAAGCCAAAGGCGAAGAAGAGCAATACGAAGGATGACGACAGTGACAACGAAGAAGAGAAGCCGAAATCCAAGTCTAAGGCGAAGAAGGATGACGATGACGACAGCGACGAAGATGAAGAAGAGAAGCCGAAGCCTAAATCCAAGTCTAAGGCGAAGAAGGACGACGATAGCGACGATGAAGAAGAGAAGCCCAAGGCAAAGAACGATAAGAAAGCGAAGTCTAAGGCGAAAGACGAAACAAAGCCGCTGACCACACAAAAGAATAAGTGGGGCAATCATGAAGATCCGGACACTGGCGTGATTTTCATGACTTTGCCTGTTGGTGTTGGCGGGCGCTCAGTGCCCGTGGCGATTGGAGTGCAAGATTCTGAGGCCAAAAAGGACAAGCAAGGAGTAGAGTCGGTGCTGGTGCTGGAAAAGGACAATATCAAGGAGCTCGAAGAGACATGTCGCGTACTCAACAAGGACTTGGCAAACAAACTCAAGGAAAAGGATCCCGCGCTTTACAAGAAGCTCAAGAAGTTCATTGTCTAAATCAATAAAAATACAATAAATAAAATTATTGCATTACGCTTGCACGTGCAAAGCCACTTAAGAAAATACCTACAATAATCTAAAAATGGAGTCCTACAGACAAACGCGCAATGCGAAAGTCGCTGATCGCTCCATCAATCTCCGCTCAGAAGACCCCGTTGTACGACTTGAAGAACTTTGTGCCCAAGGTCTTTACAAGGTACGATATTCATGGGACAAATTTCGTAATGGTGTAATGTATACGTGCGAGCTTTACTTTACCGTTCAGACGCAGACAGGCGCCATACGTAATTATAGCGTGATCACTACCTCTCGTTTCGTTGACACTCGTGATATTGGTTTTGCACAAAAGCAGGTAGCGGCGATTATGCTTGACGAACTTGGTCTTGGTGTCGTCGAGGAACAAGATGCTGAAGATACCGAAAATCAACAAAGAATACGAGAACTCATGCACAAGGCAGTGAATGTTATCAATACCGTGATTAATGACGGAATTGCTGATTCTCCGAATATCGACGACGCAAACAAACCTCAATCCAGCACGAGTTGGGCCGACATGGTTGACGCAGATGAACGAAAACAATCTCCCGAACAACCGCGTACAAGCTGGGCCAATGTTGTTTCTTCATCTTCCGCTCCAGACTTGTAAAACGACTAAATCTTTACATCGAGTAAAGATTACTTGCGATCTTGACCGCCAATTGCAATTAGGTACCTAGGTAACCAACTGCGGTACACTTCACATCAGTCGCGACTGACGTAGTACGCATAAACTTGTTAGGGGTTATCTCGGTCTTAGTTTCTTTGCAAACTTTACATGTGTATTTCCACGCTGTGTCGTAGTTGCAATAGAGGCACTTGCCTTCATCCCACCGATGATCACATGTTGTTGACTGCATTCTATTTTTTACCTTCGTCTTTTTTAAGTTAATTTAAAAAAAATCGAAAAAACAAATTGTCAATGACTTTGACACCACCCAAACTTAATGTCGGCGTTCGACATCATCGCTTTGTCAGAGACAAAGACGAAAAATCGAAAGACTACTCCGTATATGACCATCTACGAGTATTCTAGTTTGATCACTGCACGTGCACTACAACTCTCATCGGGAGAGATTCCAAACGTTCCTGTTACTACATATGATTCATTGACACTCGCAAAAGAGGAAATAGATCAAAAACTACCCACTTTGGTAGTTCGTCGTCATTTCCCAGATGGTTCGAGTGAAGATTGGCACTTGAAAGAGATGATATTACCTATCCTCTAAATATTTATTTTTCACACTTAGTGTGAAAAAAATATTAACACACGTGTATAGTATGAGTAGATAAAAAAATGAAAAGTAGTGTCAGCTATATAAAGACTTAGTACACTTTATACAAATCATGCCTCGTGCGAAGACTACTGCGATTGTTTCTGCCTCCAAGTATGGAAAAATGACGAACGAAAAGCTCCGTGAAATGCTTACCAAGCGTAAGCTCTCGACCGGAGGAGGAAAGCCCGAGTTGGTTGCTCGTTTGGAAGCATCCGACAAGAAGACAAAGGCCAAGTCGGGAAAAGGCGCCAAGAAAGAAGACAAGAAAAAGTCCAAGTCCAAGGACAGCGACGATGAGTCCTCTTCATCGTCTAGTGATGACGAGTCGTCATCTAGCGAAGAAGACAAGAAGAAGAAAAAGAAAAAGTCCAAGGACAGCGACGATGACTCGAGCGAAGAAGACAAGAAGAAGAAAAAGTCCAAATCCAAGGACAGCGACGATGACTCGAGCGAAGAAGACAAGAAGAAGAAAAAGTCCAAATCCAAGGACAGCGACGACGAGTCGAGTGAAGAATCGAGTGAGGAGGATGATTCATCAAGTGATGATAGCGACAGCGACGAAGATGATAAGAAACTCAAGAAAACTACAAAGAGCGCACCGAAGGGCAAGGCGCCAAAGAAGAAGTCCAAGGACAAGAAGAAAAATGACAGCGATGACGACTCCAGTGACGATGAAGATGAGAAGAAAAAGTCCAAGGGCAAAAACAAGAAAAAGGATAGCGACGACGACTCTAGCGAGGACGAGAAGAAAAAGTCGAAGAACAAGAAGAAAAAGGATAGCGACGACGACTCTAGCGATAGCAGTGATGATGAAGATGAGAAGAAAAAGTCCAAGGGCAAAAACAAGAAAAAGGATAGCGACGACGACTCTAGCGATGATGAGGACGAGAAGAAAAAGTCCAAGGGCAAGAAAAAGGTGGTGATCGCAGTGAAAGAGGAGTCTAGGAAAAAGCCCTCGAAGAAAGACGATTCTTCATCTTCGTCAAGCGACGATGACTCGGACAAGAAAAAGAAGCCTATCAAGCAGGAGATCGAAGCCGCCAAGGCTAAGGTTCGTTCCAAGCCCGACTTGCTGATTGATCTTCTTGCGCGTCTTGCTGAGAAGCATAAGGTCACGCTTCCCAAACCCTTTATCACTGACTTCAAGAAGGGCTCGGAGAAGATTTTTGTCATCGAGATTGTAACGACCTCGACGGAGTCCAAGAAGAGTGAGACATCTACGCCCAAGCCCACAACTCCCGAAGTTACTATGGACAAGCATCTTGGTGTGCTAGTCGACACTGATGGTTATGCCTGGGACATCAAGACCGCGAGTGTTTACGGCAGAGTGAAAAATGGAGCGCTCACCAAGCTTTCTACCAAGGACATTGAGAAACTCAAGAAGGGCAAGTATCGCCTCTACCACGTGGAGACACTCAAACACGACGAAAATGAGCCAATGGGTCTTGATGAAATGAAGAAAGCGGGCTTTATCAAGAAGAGCGACGACGAGAACCCCAAGGGCAAGAACAAGGGCAAGGACAGCGACGAGGACGACGAAGGCGATGATGATGGAAAGGACTCGGTGGTCAAGGTCGACGAAGATCGTGAAGAGATGATGGAGCCTGAAGTTACCGAAGCTGAGTTTGAGAAGTTCCTCTTGGCGCAAAACAAGTCATCTAGCAAGACCGACGTCGCATCTATCGCCAATGTCTCTGGACTCTCCAAGGACCGCGCCGACTACATTATGCTTTCCATCAACACCTTGGTCAAGAAATATCCTGGCGTCGTTGCGAAATACGCCGTTCGCAAGGAGTCGTCAAACAAGATGGGCGCTCGAGCGGAGACAAAGTGAACGGGGTGACGTGACCCTCACGGCCCACAAAAAATAATAAATATGTGGAATTATCCATATATCACACTCGATTTGAAAATGACAACTGTTACACTAAAAAGTATTAAATAAATAAATAGAATTATCCATATATTACTGAGATGACAACCATCGCAGAAAATCTACGTGCTATAGAGGCTGAAAAACGTGAGAATCGTAATCTCCTAATTTCTCCGTCTCGGATACTCTATAATGAATTTCTTGAACTAGCTCGAGAACGCGCAGCCCATCCACTGCATGACTATGACTGTGACTGTAAGGTGGAAATTTTCTTGAGTGAACCTCTTGGTGAACAACTACTTTCTACAATCAAGATTCTTGCAAAAGGTGATGGACTAGAGTTGAGTGCCGGAGATTACATAGAACATTATCGTCAGCGTTATTATCTTACACTTTCATGGAAATAATAATCGATTATCATTTCGTGTCTTTTAACACGAATACGTATCGTTTTCGATATTTTAGTAAAAATACAGTGGCGCCCTATGTATATATAAAAAACTGAAATCTAAATATTACAATTGTGGTAAACATCACGCATACATTACACATTTACTGCAAAGACAAAATGCACACATGCAAGGGAACCACCGCTAAGGGCGTGCGCTGCACTCGCGCACTCAAGGAAGACAAGAAGTACTGTGCTGTTCACGACCCCAACAAGACTGTTAACAAGAAGAAGGCTGCGAAGAAGACCGGACCGAAGCGTGCCACGTCTTCTTACATTCTCTTTTCCAACGACGTCCGTGAGAAGGTCAAGAAGCAGCACCCCAAGTACAACCTGCCGGAAATCTCGAAGGAGATTGGAAAGTTGTGGGCCGAGCTTGATGACAAGAAGAAGGCCAAGTACAAGAAGCTCGCCAAGGTTGATCAGGATCGCTACAAGAAGGAGAAGGAGGCTGCCTCTGACGAGGTTGACAAGAAGAAGAAGAAGAGCAAGAAGGACGATGATAGTGATGAAGAGTCGAGCGACGACTCGGACGAGAAGCCCAAGAAGGGTGCCAAGGCCGCACCCAAGAAGGGCGGTAAGAAACCCGCGCCAAAGAAGGACGACGATGATAGCGACAGCGATTCGGACTCTGACGACGAGGATGAGAAGCCCAAGTCCAAACCCAAGCCCAAGAAGGGTGCCAAGGCCGCACCCAAGGGCAAGAAGCCTGCGCCAAAGAAGGACGACGATGATAGCGACAGCGATTCGGACTCTGACGACGAGGATGAGAAGCCCAAGTCCAAACCCAAGGCCAAGAAGGGTGCCAAGGCCGCACCTAAGGGCAAGAAGCCTGCGCCAAAGAAGGGTGATGATGACAGCGATAGCGACTCGGACGACGAGTCTGACTCTGACGAGAAGCCCAAGAAGGGTGCCAAGGCCGACGACTCGGACTCTGACGACAGCAGCGAGGACGAGAAGCCCAAGAAGGGCGCCAAGGCTGCGCCCAAGGGCGGCAAGAAGCCAGCGCCGAAGGACGATAGCGACTCTGACAGCAATTCCGATGACGACAGCAGCGATGCTAAGCCCAAGAAGGGCGCCAAGGCCGCGCCTAAGAAGGGCGCCAAGAAGGATGCGGACAGCGACAGCGATAGCAGCAGCGACGAGAAGCCAAAGAAGGGCGCCAAGGCCGCGCCTAAGAAGGGCGCCAAGAAGGACGATAGCGACAGCGATAGCAGCAGCGACGAGAAGCCCGCTAAGAAGCCCGCTAAGAAGAACAAGTAACTACATGACCAACGATCATCTTACCAAGGTAAGGTGACAAACACCGCGCTCGAAAAAACACCTACCTTGGTGACAAAAATACCGCACTCGAAAAAACAACCTTACCGAGGTGAACCTCAACACAACAAGTCAAGTTAAAAAAGTATAAGTGTTAACAATAAAAAACTGAAATCTACTTTTTGATTTTGTTAAGGTAGTACACTTATTCTTTTTTCATGAGCAGCACCTACATTATTACCATTACCCCCAAGACGCTCGTCGAGCGTGCTGCGGCGAATCGCGCAACCTCGAAGAGCTCAACCTCGACGAGTGGTTCCTCGAAGAGTGAAGCCTCGATCGGAAAGGGCCAAGTCCCCAAGTCTTTTACCGGAAATCCCAAGCCCATCAACTGCAAGTGGGAGATGTGCAAGTATTGTCGCGAAGTCGGACATTACGTCAGTGACTGCCCCAAGGTTCGTTGCAGACGTTGCAATGCTCAAGGTCACATTGACACGGATTGTGATGTTCCGCAGTGTACGAATTGCTCCAAGTTTGGACACGTCGAAGCCGAGTGTCGCATTGCCTTTTGTGATTTTTGCCAAAAGCTCGGTCACGCTGAAGACATGTGTTTTGCCAAGCTCAAGTGTGACCGCTGCGGTTATCAAGGTCACACCGAGGACAAGTGCCGCGCCCCTCAGTGCGAACACTGCAACGTGATTGGTCACACTACAGAGAAGTGCTTCAAGTTGCAAAAGTGCAAGCAGTGTCTTCGCAATGGTCACACAGAAGACACTTGCCGCACCAAGCCCTTCTGCGAAACTTGCCGCGATGCTCATCACCCGGGCACTTGCCGCCACCACGCATGTAGCACATGTGGCGAAGTTGGTCACACTTCAGTAGCGTGTGAAAATCCTTATGTTCGCTGTCGCCGCTTGTAAATCGCGTACACGTGTGTATATATTCTTCACTCAACAGAGTGAAATGAACGAAATGAGTGAAGTGAGCGCGAATCATCCAAAAGTCGACTCGCTACCGTAGTTGATATAAAGTAGTCCATCGCTTTCGTGATAACGATCATAGATCGTGGCCATGACAGCGTCGTAGGAAGCATTGTGCCGTGAACAAAGAAAAATAATGATTGATGATAGTCGATGTTAAGCTGGCTTCGAATTTCGTAGATTAACCTCGTCACGCTTGTTTCGCCATCTAGTAAATATCTTGATGAGCGTTGTTTAGTCTTTTTATCTGTACTTTCAACAATGACAGGAACATAATTTGGAAATTTGGTGAGAATGTCCTGTGCTATACGTCTACGTTTTTCAAGATCATACCGTTGTTTAAAAATCGACATATGAAAACTGAAACTTGGGAAAGAGAATTACATAACAATTAGATAAAAATGTTTTACACTCATCAAGTTTTCGATTTGCAAGCTACCACTTACCACCGAGCAAACGTCATCCTTTACACCGAACTCGACAACACACGATACTATCTTTTTGGTGTTGACCACGAAACACAACTATCGGCGGTCGGCCCAGCAGATTTGACCGTGACATCATTGAGACTGCGAGAAGAGAATTCAAAGAAGAAACGCTTGGCATTGACATTGCCTCTGATACGGTGGGAATGTTTGTGTCGACAAACCGTGAGTTTGTTATTTTTGGACGAATTGACGGCTCGCATAAGCAACGAATTATTGATGACTTTATCAAAGCTCGTGTAGGTTGGGTAGAAGTCGATAATTTGATATGGATTTCACAAAACGACATTGTAGATATATTCTCTGCAGGAAAAAAGGCAAGAAAACGCAATCGTCCGGGTGTCACTATCGGCAAGTATTATCATGAAGTCTGGAGCTATACTTGTCGAAGCCTGCACAACTTTCATCAAATTATCGACTTTTCATCAACACAAAAATGCAGTGGCTAAAATAAAATCACTCCATTTTTATCAAAATCGTTGCACCTTTTTACAATTTTTTTACAAAGTTTCGTGGGTACCTCCCCATGAAAATTATTATTGACCAAGTGCCCGCCTCACTTGATCAATAGCATGTTTACCGTGAACACCTTCAAGGTATGTAAGTGTGCAGTCCATGTATTCGCTTCGTGGAATAGAAAACGTCCCGATTATCGTAATTTGTCTATCATCAGCTATTGCGCCATCACCTATAGCTACACTGTAAGAGCCAAGAGCTTGGGCATTTGTTCCTACTGCAATAGAGTACGACATTACACTTACCCTATTTTTTCCTTTAACTAGTCTACATGTTAAAAAAAATGAAATGTAGAATCATCCATTGTAGCAGAAGATACACTTTTACTTTACACTTTGTGAATTCTAAAACTACGACGATGACTACGACGGTGACTACGACTACGACTAACATGCCCAAGATTTATTCAACTGACGTTCCGTCGCGCATGCGTACTGCATTGCTTAATAGACAACAACTGACCTACCTTTCTTACCCCACTGGCTATGGCAAGACCTTTGCCTCGATCACCACGATGGCTGATGTTTGTGATGTTCTTCGTCTTCGTGGCGAAAAATGTGTTTGTGCTGCGCTCATGCCGTTTCGTGTTTCTATCAAAGAAATGTACAAGTTTGTAAATAGCAAGATCGCCAACAAGAAAAAGGTGGGTTACTCGATGCGAGACGACGTTGTTGGCAGCAAAAACGATCATGTAACAATGTATACCGTGGGCTACTGGCTAGAGTCATTCTTGCCGACAATCAAGAATCTAGACGAAAAGACACGTTACATTGTGATGATCGACGAGGCTCACGATCATTCGTGGACCACAGACCTCGCGATCAAGGTACTTTTTTGGCTTCAACGCAGCCGACCCATTCAACTACAAATCATTGTTTCCTCTGCAACGTTCGACGACTCGAGCTTGACATCGTTGACCTCTATCAAGCCTTTGGTCTTTGCTTGCGAAGAAGCATGTAATACCGACATTCACTTTCTCAAAGACGAAGAGGATCGCATTATCGACATCACAAAGGACATCATGACCTCCAGCACGCGCGGCGACATCTTGGTAATCTTACCTGGACAAGACGATATCGATAATTTGATGGATGACCTTTCACATGACAAGACCTTTGACCAGTGCGAAATTCACGCGCTTCATTCTCAGCTCGCTCGCGAAGATATTGAAGCTGCTATTGTTCCCGATGCTAACGGCAAGAGAAAGATCATTTGTGCGACAAACATTGTGGAAAATGCAATTACCATTCGCAACTTGGATTTTCTCATTGACAGCGGTATGAGAAAGGTCATTCACATTGACACTGACGGAACTCAGCATCTTGCGCTAGAGAAAGCATCAAAGTCAAACATCAAACAAGCCACGGGTCGAGTAGGCCGCGAAGGTCGCCGTGGCACTGCGTATGTGATGATGAGCGAAATGCAATACACGTGTCTTGCTCCGTATTCTGCTAGCGAGGCGTTACGCAATCCACTCTATCAGCAAATTATCAAGCTCGTTTCGTTGAAACTGCCGCTTGAAATCCTTGGCGACGAACGTCGAGTGGAGAGAGATGTTGAGTTTTTGCTTGACAATGACATTCTTGTCAGAAATCAAGGTTGTATAGAAGTCACTGACATTGGACGTATTGTCGCAAGACTGCCATTGTCCATCAAGGCCGGACGTCTGGTCGCTTGCTCTCAAACATATCTTTCTGTAGTGGTTGCTGCATGGGTCGACCTTCAGCTCGGTCTCTTTTATCGACCGTCAAAGAAGCCAAGAGAGAGCAAGGAAAGCTACGACACAGCAATGGAAGTTCTTCGCGATCGTCAATCAATCTTTCACGGTAAGGATTGTTTGACCTCTGCATTGAGAGTCTGGTCGTTGTGTCACGATGAAGTTCGTGGCTACCGCAACTTTGAGTCGTGGTGTCGCGACAACGGTATTTTCTCCAAGGCGTTGAAGGAAATGCGTGTGACCGTGCGACATGCCCTCGAGACCTTGCAAAAACTCGGCATTGAAGTCGAGGTTGACAACAAAAATCTCGACGATCGGGCGTCAGAAATCAAAGATCAACTCAAGCTAATTTTTATGAAGAACGTATTCCAACGAGGCTTCCGAGGAGACTACGCACGACAAAACGCCATGACGCTCGTCAACACTACATACGTCATCGATCGTTTTGTTCTCGAACGTTCACAAGAAACCCTGTCGACGCTTATTGCAACCAAGCTTCGACGCATTTCACCTTTCAAGATTCTCATCTCCAACACCATCAAGCTCAGTGACGAATAAATAAAAGTGTCGTCTATGAAAAAAATGAAATATAGAATTAGCTTTATCACAAAAAAACATCCCTACTTACTTTTTCTTCTCATCTTCTAACGAATAATGGATAACAAAACCTTTACCGCGTACTACTGCTTTGGTCACGATGATGGCGTGCTTGTCGCATCCGACGGGCCCGAACTCGAACTTGACCACGAATGGCTATCGCAAGCGTGTTGCGGCGTCGAAGGTATCCGCTGTGATTTCGGTCATTTCGGATGGCTATCTCGCACGGAAAACAACTGCGGTGCTTGTACGGGAAATTTTGGACGCTTTGGTGGCGGATACTGCCGCGGATATTTCCCCTCTAACGTCGTAGAGGTTGACGGTACTCGAGTCGAAGGGAAAAACGTCCCTGACTGGGTACTTGCCGCTTTCGGAACAGTCCGCCCACCCAACATGGACAACGAAATTTGACACCACTCAATAAAAAAATGAAACTTCAATAACCTTTTTATCGCTCATCATCATCATCATTTCAACTCAATGTATTTTATCTTTTCCCACGACAACGAAAGCGAGTATTACGACGCGGATTCGCTTCAAGACATTTATTTTCATCTTACTACGTTCAAGGGATGGAGTAGTTCATTTTTTTCGAGTTTCAGTGATGAGATTCCGAAAACGCCGGCAGAAATTGCCATCTTGGTTATTGAACAGGACATCCAAGTCTGTGAAATCAGCTTTCCCCACGAGAAGACGCTTAACGTAATACACAAGTACTATGAGATTCCTGTATAATAAAGAAAAGAAAAGTCATCGTATAGTAATACGATGACCTTAGAGTTTACCACTGACGCGATATCACAAATCATTGATGATAGTGGAAAATCACGAGCGCTGACATTTGACTATAAGTCGGTCTCGTTGACGCTGATTACGCCACCGTCACCGCCATTGGATGTCAAGATCACTAAGAAAATTCACATGGTAGAAATTGGCGTTGCGCTTGCCTTTATCAAAGAGCATCTATTGAAAATCAAAGAGCAAGATGGCAACGACGATAACGGCCTTCGTGGACTGTGGTTAGACGGAGGCTACTACATTCCTATTACACGCTCAGTACCCATCAATGACGTTCCGTTCTCTAGTCCCTACAAGAATGATCCTCTTCGTACGGATAATGATTCAGATCTCGAAACCTATCGTAAAAACAAGAAAATCGCCGAATATCTCAAACAATATACACTTTACACATATTCTATGAAGGGATCTCTAGGTAAGAAGGACTTTGTTGTAATTCCTGGTCATCTTTACGACATCGACTCCTTGCGCAAAAAACTTACTCTTGAGAATACGGTGATTTATGCCGACGGTAAGATTATTGTACCATCGAAGGAAACACGTGATCGTCTATTGTCTTATCTCGAAGTCGAAAAGATTCACAATGCCACTGCGTTGACAAAAATCAAAGAAAAGCAAAGTCTAGAGGAAAATTATCAAAGTATTCGTGATTTTAGATCGTCTGAAGATCAATTAATCTTCTTTGGCAAGGAAAGTCTGATGAGATGGAGGACGTCGTCTACGTCTGTCAATGAGGTTGAGGTTAGGTGGCTACCGACAGTCGTCGAGCCTTACTTTTTCAAGCATCCGGACATCAAAAATGGAGCTCTTTTAATTGTACAAAATACAGACACTAAAGAGCGCGCGATCGCAGTTTCATATGAGTGGATGGTGAATAAGGTTAATAATCTCGATGCAGAAGAAATCGAGGACGTGTCATATATTATATATGATGTTAGTGGGCGACATCAACGTGTTTCTGGTACTACCAAAGAGAAAGCAATGATTGTTGATTATGGCGGTGGTTGGTGGGGAGCAATTTTGACGGTATAAGAAAATTGAAATGTGGGTTTGACTTTATAAAGTCAAACCATCTTTTGTATTTTACACTTTGAGTTTACACACTTTACTCTTCGAGTTTCACACATGCCGATTTCACGTATTCGTCGTCGTTACCTACCTCGTGCCAATGCCAATACCTACAAGGTGATAGTGATTGGCCCGTCTCAAGTCGGAAAAACACACACGGTGTTACAAGCGCTACTCGGTGCTGATGCGGTGCCCCAACAACCTCCTACCATTGGCGTTGAAGTTCATCCTTTGCGTTATACTATAGGCACGCGCAATGTGTGCTTGAACGTATGGGATTGTGCAGGATTGGGTTCAGGTTATTATCGCCATGCTGACCTCGCAGTCGTTGTTGCGCCTACGGAAGCTATTGCTCGCGAATGGCGACAGAAGGCGAGAGAGGAAATCCCCGGCATTCGTTGTGTCTTTTTCTGCTCTACTCAAGAGCCTCAGGCTTGGGGCAATCGTTGGGATCGCCAAGCTTTCAGACGCGTCGCATCACTTCTCGATAGATAAGCTTAACTTATTCGTGTCACACGACACGAATTCAATCAACCGCACAGGAGTCATCAACCATAAAGCGCTTTGAGTCGCTTTAGTCATTTTCTCTTGATCAAGAGAATTTTTATTTCTCTCAATAAAGAGAAATAAAAACATCATTCAAAGATAATTGTAGCCACGAGATGCGATAGGATCATTCTTACGACCAACGAGATCGCTATTGGTGTTATAGACTACGTTCGACCACATACCTCCACGAAGTTGAACACGATGGTAAGGATAGTCGTTGACCGTAAGATCATAACCTTTGTCTTGACGCTTGGGACGATAGCCCGGACTTACCGGCTCTCCATCTTGCATACAACAATTAGGTTCCGCAAGCCAACTAGGTATCATCATACTATCCTTCCGCCACGACCAAACACCTTGGTAGTCTGCGACATAGCTAGTCTCAAAACGAGGGTCGACTTGTCTTGCACTCATTAATTTCGATAAATTTTTTACATATATCAAAAATTGAAATTTGGATATGATTTTTGTTAACATATCCAAATTTTATTCATGTCATTTCTCAACAACGATTGTTTTCTTTCCATTGTTAAGTCCGCGGACGTTAACACGTGGAAGAACCTGCGTCTAGTCTCCAAATCGATGTCCTCGTTGTGTGTTATTGGATCTCAGCACATAATTTATTATTACAAAGGTGGTGCTTTTTTGCCATTTGTAAATATTCGTATGTATTGTGATGAAAATCGTATCAAAGTACTTCATCGCGATCTTCGCTATCTTGATGCGTCGGGTTCGTCAATCATCAATGACTGTGTTCTACAACTTACCAATCTTCATACACTCAAACTTTCCAGAACTAACGTGACTGACGAGTCAGTAAAATTCCTCACTGCATTACACACGCTTGAACTTTCTCAAACTAGAGTGACTGACAAGTCGGTAAAATTCCTCACTGCATTACACACGCTTATCTTGGATTATACTAATGTCACAGATGAAAGTGTGAAATTACTTGGCAATCTTCACTCTCTAAGTCTTAACAGCGTTAGAGCAATTACCGACGACTCGGTAAAAATGCTTACCAATCTTCACACGCTTGATATTTCAGCAACGTCAGTGTCCGATGAAAGTGTAAAATTGCTCGGCAATCTTCATACACTCAGTCTTGATTTTCTAGGAGTCGGCGACGAATCAGTGAAATACTTGACACGACTACATACACTTAGTCTTTACGATAACAGTCTGGTAAGTGACGAAAGTGTAAGTTTGCTTGGTGCACTTCACACACTCAATCTTTCAGGAACGTCAGTTAGTGATGCAAGCGTAAAAATGCTCGGCGCGCTTTATTCGCTTAATCTTTCTAGAACATCAGTTACTAGTGCAAGCGTAAAGCATCTCGGCAATCTTCATCGTCTGGTTCTTGCAGATACACGAGTTGACGATGAAGGTGTAAAGGCACTCGGCAAACTTTCTCATCTTAATCTCTACGCGACACGTGTTACCGATGCAAGTATGCAATACCTTAGCAATCTCAAAACACTCATTCTCATCAGAACAAAGGTTACCGAAAATGGAGCACGCCATCTTAGGAATGTCGAAACAAAATTCTCTGCACTGTCAACTTCTTTCAGGAAGCCCTTTGAAAATCAATGATACCCCAAACACGATTTGTATGATACACAAAAAACCTAAAAATGAAAAATACTTAAAACGTTGCGTACATTAATCATACGTACACTAAAGTTCGAGTTTCACGCTTGGTATGAGTAAAAGAGACGATAACCTCGTCACACGTCGGGTCACGATATGGAAAAATACTGCCTTTCCATCAACCGTTGATCAAGACTTTATAGAGGTTAAACGTCGTATCGTGTCCGAGACACAGTGTTTGATTATTTACGACATTACGTTTAGAAAACTAACTAACCAATCAATAGAGATTGCCTTTAATCGATCGCCTTGATAAATTTCTCTAGTTCAACTATCTAGAGAAAATACGAGCTAATAAATGTCTTGACAGACATCTAAAATTAGCCCACACTTACCTTCCCATTTTTTTAAATGGGAAATCTTCACACATGATGGTTCACAACTTGGCACCGGTAACTTGAGCGTAGAGGCTAAGATAAATGTCTCTGCGCAAGCAATTCTTGTAGACTTCGATGCTCATGAATCTTGGCGCAATTGAACATTCGTAGATTGCGATAAGAATTTCGTCACTAAGGTCATCAATGTTCTTTTCTTCACGGTCATCATCAATCTTAATGCGTAAAAGTGCAGAGTGAAATTTCTTTGCAACATGCTCATAAACCTCGACAGGAAGATCGTTGGGGTAGATTTGCTGCTTGATGAAGGTCAATACATGACCATAACCACCAGCAGCTTTGACTACGATTTCGACTTTGGGTGTGGACTGTGAAACGGACTTCGTAACGGTCTTCGATGTGGACTTCGTTGTCGAGGTAGGCTTCGATTCAGACTTCGAGCTAGGCTTTGCTTCGGGCTTCGATTCGGACTTTGTTTCCTTAATGTTAGAGCGACGCTTTTCACGATGTATAGGTTTTGGCGAAAGCGAAATCGATCTTGACGGCTTACTAGTGTTGATAGTTTGCATTGACGTTGAGCGTTCCAGTGTTACAGCCTTTGCATTTCTTGTACTACCAACAGACGTTGAACGTACTTGGGGTACTCGACTGGGCGTTCTGCCTCGTACCGACGACTGAGAAACATACGTTGAACGGGCAGACGACGATGACGTGTGCGTTGAAATTTTAGGCCCATCATCTTTTTTCATCGGCACTTTAGTAATTTTCACTACATTGTCGTCAACACGCTTGGACTTTTTCTTTTCTTTCTTTTCTTTAGGCATTACACACGATCAACGAAAGAAATAAAAACTGAAAAAATTACTAACATACAAGTACGTTTTTAATATGACAATCATCCATTTCCAAATTTTTGAAGACGCTTCAAAATATACACTCGATCCATTCTGGAAAGATCTTTTTCTCTCGTGCGCTACTAATAAGTTTCCCCCTGGGCTAAAGTATGACTCGACAAAGAAGGTATTGTTGGTGAAAACACGAGGAAAAGCAGAGACTGTCGCGATTAGCGATGATCCTGTCGAAGTTTTTAGGATCACGATGAATGTCTTTAAGAACAAACTCAAGTTTTCGTCTCCTAGAGAGATTCAGCGTCGTGAAGATGTTTTAGAAGAGGAAAAGCAGAAGCGTACGGCTGCAGCTGATAATACTGAATGGTCTAAGGTCAAGCCTCGTCAATTTCGCGAACAACTTATCCTTTCCTATGTCAATGATTTGCGTAAGAAACACAATTTAACGAGTAAAGAAGCACAGCAATTGGTATCGATTATTCAGATCGGATTACAATTTCACGCAATTCCCTCTACGGACATCATTCTTCGTGATGGTCGTATAAAAAAGATACGTTGCTTGAAATTTGACCGTGAAAGTCATTCATTTAGGGTGCCTCCGCTTAACACTAGTCATGTCAAACCCGACAAGACGACTAATGTTAATCGTCTTTATTCTCTTCTTGACCGTTTTGTCAAGGAGTATTCTGCATGCAACTTGTCCTTCAAGTAACATCGGGTATGAATTCGAGGTCGGGCGGCGCGGACGAAGATGATGACGACAACAAGTTGATCACACAAGAAAAAGTTGCAAGCGCTCCACTAAGTGAAACTCGATTGTGATGCTGATATTTGGTGTGTTTCTTTACATCATTGAGTAAAAGCATTTCCACGGGTACATCACTGGTATATGATGAGTAATCGCGCTCGCGACTTTGCATGGTAAATATCGGATCCGCGATGTTTCTCGGCATGTCCCATTTTTGCGGTGTAATGCGATAACCTTTAGCAATTGACCGTGATTGCACATTTTGCCAATTGAGTTCGTGAAGACGCGCTCGATTGAGTACCGCAAGATGTGTAGGTACAAAAGCTAAAAAGTATTGCTTATGACCGTCGCCCAATGCGCTAGGCGTTAATGCGGCATAAATGGTGAAGCCTTCTTTTTGGTCGACCTTGTCAAAGACCAAACTTGCGAGTATGGCGTTGACCACTTCTGACATTCTGATGTTGTGTATGTATTTTTTATCTCAACTTTTTAAAAAGTTGAGATCATCGACAGACTCAAGAAAATATCAATCAACGCGTTCCCAAAATAGGGCAAACTTGAATTTCGCGCGAGATATTGCACCAGTTTGAGCCCGGGTACTACCCATGGTGGAACAACTTTTTCGAGCTCGTCAACAATCACTGCATTTTGACCGTTGTAGTCGTCACTTATCGTCCAAGTTTTTGATATTCACATAATACGAAGGATCGTAAAACCACCATGGCCGATTCCATCCTCCATAATAGCCATGATCGAGTTTGACAAAATTTCGCACATAGTATTCTCTCGTCGAAACGAATAAAACCAAAAGTATCACCACAAAGAGCAATAATACAAGAAAATAGGTGTTCATAAAAATGATACGATAAAGTGAAAATCTATTACTTATCAACTTTTTTTTCTGATAATGACATTCATGAGCAAAGACCGAATTAATGGCATGATCGTTGCCCACGCTCTAGGCGATGCCTTAGGCGCTCCTCACGAATTCAATAGTAAAGTTGCTTACACGGGCAAACTCGAACACGAAATCGTCATCAACACTCGCTTTCAAGGTCAACGAGTAGAAAAAGTTGGTAGCATAACCGACGACACACAAATGGCTTTTACTTTACTCAATACAATTTATCTTGTAAGAAGATACGACAGCGAGTTTGTCACCTACACCTACATCTCGTGGGCAAACTCCGGTGTCAAATCTATGGGACGCAACACTCGTGCCCTCTTCAAAGGCATCACTACGCTAAACGGTTTTTACAAGCGTTACGAGCGATTGGTGATGGAGGTTGACATCAATGAACGAACTCAAAGTAACGGATCGTTGATGAGAGCGTATCCCCTAGCGCTGCTCGATGACGAAGAAGATGCGCTACTTGATTGTCACATTACCAATTCCAATCCTATCAACGAAGATTGCTCTCGACTCTATTATCGAATTTTGCGTAAGCTGTTGCACGAAAAAAGTAAAAAGAACATTGTTGAGTTTCTCAAAGAGTACAAGCCCGTTGATAAGGTTATCCAAGAGGCCATAGACGATGCGTTGGCTAAGAAAGAGCGCAAAGTGTCGGGACGAAACAATGGTTGGGTAGTGATTGCGCTCTACGTCGCGCTTTATGCATATTTACACTTTGACAATTACACTGACGCGTATAGGTGGATTATTGAATTGCGAGGCGACACCGACACCAACGCGGCTATCGCGGGCGCGTTACTGGGAGCGAAATTCGGGTATCAGAAGTTATTGAAAGAGCAGAAGAAAAACTTGATGGTGCTTTCCAAGGCCAATCCCAAGTACTTTTTGACTGACACATGTATTCACCTCGGCACAAATATCATAGATTTTGACAGTTGAAAAAATGAATTAAAAGATTACTCTCATTTCATCGTACACACTTCTACAAATGTCCCGCATCACGCAGAAAGAATACGCTATTTCACGCGACGGCAAGAGAATCGGCCTCGTTTCGACAGAATATGATGATGTGTTTATGATGTTGCCGCCACATCTACACGAGTCAGTGGTCTGGGATGACACATGGATAGAGACGTGTCCGATGCAAAGTAGCATTATACTACGAAAAACGGCGGATTGCGATGCAGTGTGCAAGGCACTGGAGGTCAACGGCTACAAAGCGCTTTAACCTACTTCAACGTAACTTTTGTTACGTTAATTTATTGACTTAGCAAAAAATCCGTGCTTTGTGTGAAGCAAAAATCATCGTAGCCGAACTTGCACATGCATTTTCTGAACTTGGGATCGAAGTCATACTTGGGCTCTCCCATATTATGAACGTTAGTAGTTAAACAATCACAGCAACCATAAGCATCTTCTGGCGTTTGACTTCCACTTCCACTTCCGTCAAACGACGATGACGAAATACATTGACTTTGGCACGTAAAATTGAAATGATCACGTGTTCGATCGAGAATGACAAGGACAAAAAGCAAAATCGCTGCAAAGACAAGTATTAAATAAAATTGCATTATTACTACTATAAAGAGATATTTTCGAGTAATAATATTTTTCATGAACAATTTCAAGCAAACTATTGAACTTCTTGACCGCCTCGACGAAACTACGCGAGAGATTTTTTCTCGAGCTCTTGAATTTTCCAAAGACCTTGCTCGACCCAGTCGTAGTGAACTACTACAAGAAGTCATTGATGAGTGTGAAAATCTCAGTACAGAAGATGCAATTGAACATTGTAAGAGCGTAATTGTTGAGCTTACGGAAGACGCGACACGTGTAAAAGCCGAACTACCCGGATTGATCAAAAGCGTAGACATCAAGTTCGAGTTCGACTTTTCCTCTCGGCCTCTGCTTTATGAGGTATGGAGCGGCGATACGTATGACAAAGAAGGCGTTGAAGGTCTTCAAGCGCTACTCTCTGATCTTAATGAGCAGAAAGAAAAACTCACCACTGAAGGTATTGTAAACAGCGTCAAGAAATTGTGCACCGAAGGCACTGAAGACACGTAGGACCATCTTCGATAAGATTCTCATTATCGTCCCACTCTTTATTGAGTTCTTTGTCTGCAACGTACCTGATTATCTGTTCAATTTCTGTAACGCCTCGACTAGTTAACGAACTAGTCGAAATATATGTATAGTTGTGCTTGTTTTCATATTCGCGTCTTGCTATAATATCTTCAAATTCGGTCACGGTATCTTGAGCGTGATCAAGTTTAGTGCCAAGAAGAAAAACCGACGAGGCCAAATCTATCTTGTTATCGTCAAGCAAGCTCAATGCAAAGCGCGAATTCTGTTGATCTGAACAAACAAAGACAATGTGTGCATCTTTGATATACTTATCGATTAAAAACCCAAAACGTTGATGTCCAGAGCAATCCCAAATCGACACTCGATGACGTCCAACAAGAAGTTCGAAAAACGACATGCCTACGGTCGGCACTTGCTCTTTGTAATTACCATATTTTATACGATGAATAAGTGTTGATTTGCCTACGCCTACCGGACCGATGAATGCAACTTTTAGCATTGTACGCTTACGCAACGAATTCTTTATATTCAAAAAAATGATTTAATGCGACGATGTTACATTTCACATTATATTACATTTTAATGAAATCATCCTTGAGGATCATCAAAGGCTACAGTGACGGATCGTGTTGCAAAGATCGACGTGGTGGATGGGGTGCATGTTACACTTACCATACGGGAAAAGTTAATGTTTGGTGGAGCGACTACGGCCGCGAAACTGACACAACAAATCAACGCATGGAAATGCGTGGTTGTATTGCTCTTTTACGCTTGTTACCTACACCATGTCGAGCTACACTCTACCTTGATAGTAAATACGTGCTTGGAGGTATCGTACATCCATTGACGCCAAAAATAGATAAGACGAGTTCAATTAGTGGATGGATTGTTAAATGGAATGAAAAAGGATGGGAGAAAATAAAAAATCAAGACTTGTGGAGAGAGATTGCCAGCGAATGTGAAAATCACCAACGGATTGGCTCTACATTGAATTTTCAGTGGGTCAAGGGTCATTCAGGGAATGAAGGTAATGATCTTGCAGATCGTTTAAGCACTCAATATCGTCGTTGAATAACACCACCAATCGAGAACCGAAAAATCGAAAAAAGTGAAAAGACACTTTTTTCCTATGTTAAGTACAACATCTTTACTACCTAAAGCAAACCAAATCAAACCTATCGGCACCTTATCAATGTCCACCAAAAAGCCTTCAACCTCTGCCAAAACTGCCTCCGCCAAGTCCAAAACTAAGGCCGCACCTGCAAAGTCTTCTGCAAAGTCCGCAGGTGCCAAGTCTGAGACCAAGTCCGACAAGATTTTCGTGATCGAAGACATCACGACCTTTGATGCGTCTCGTCTCGTTCACGACGACCCCAAGCGCATCGAATACACTATCGGCAAGAAGAAGATTGGTAACACCATGAGCTATGGTCATTACCTCGATGACGAAGGCGAAAAGTGCACTCTTTACCTCGCCTTTCCCGAACAAACAACGTTTGGTGTTAATCACTCCTACGATCTCAATGTCAAAGAAGAAGACAAGAAACCCGAAAACTCCAAGGGTCTGCAGCTTTGCTACCCTATGACCTCAATGAATACCATCGAAGAGCCCACCGAGCAAGAGCAAGCCTTGATGGATGCCATCGAGAAGATTGGCGAGATTGCTGTTGAGCAAGCCAAGAAGCATTCCAAGGGCAAGAATTCCACGTTGCCCACGATGGTCTCTAGTGCTATTCGCGGTGTTGAAGGCGATGACTATTCTGATGTTATCAAGCCCGCATTCAGCTACAAGCTCGATGAGAAGAAGCGCTCGGACAAGACCAAGCCGCAGCGCATGTACATCAAGCTCGTTACCACTGGCGGCAAGACTTCCTCGGGCTCCAAGCCGTTGATTTGTCACACCAAGTTTTACGGTCCAGGAGATGTTGAAGTTAGCGCTCTTCGCTATGTTGACCGTCGCGGCATTATTATGCCATGTGTTAAGTATGAGGGTATTTACTGGGGCGCTCACGGAGAAACGCCTTATGTAGGTTCTCTGCATTTCCGTGTTTCTCAAGCAAATTTCACGCCGGTTTCGGGAACTTCATCTGTTCCCGCTCGTCGTCTTTTGGGCAAGAATACTGCTGTCGCTGATGACGACGATGATGACGTTCCCAAGCCTCGTCGTGCTGCTGGCGATGATGACAGTGACAATGAAGACTTTAACGAAGATCGCGATCCGCGCAAGACACTCGCCAAAGCCGCAGGGCTCAAGGGTTCAAAGAAGCCGTCAAAGGTGGTATCCGATGACGAAGACGGTGACGACGAAGGTGACGAAGGTGACAGTGACGACGAAAAAGCGAAAACCAAATCCAAATCGAAAAGTAAGAAGGCAGAGAAGCCCAAGCAGAAGCCCAAGGCCAAGGCCAAGGCTAAAGTAGTCGAGGACGAATCCGACGACGGCGACGAGGACGAAGACGGTGACGACGACATCGAAGTTGATGTTGATGAAGACGACGAAAGCACTCCGCCGCCCAAGGCCAAGTCTAAGGGTAAGGCGAAGAGCAAAAATTGAAATGCTAAACATAGCTTGTCAATTATTTTTCACTGAAAACAGTGAAAACAAATCACCACCAGTAGTAAGAATGTTGATCGAAAACCGCTCAACGCTAGTCAGCCAGACTGACTTTGGTCACATCGCCGAAGCTTGCCATGTTTTGGTTCCTATGCTTTGTCGCGAATGGGGCCTTAAACATCCCGACCTCGTGTTCGGTTTGAATAGTGATGCCCACAAGGTGACCATTATTCTTACCGATAACGACGAAAAATGCACTGTTTACAGTTCCAAGATTGAAGTCTTGGTATCTGCCTCTAAAGTACTCAAGCACGGAGGTGTTGTACTTTACAAAGATCATGTGACTCAAACCGTCGGCGCGATGCTTTTTCGCGTGATTGCAGAGTTTCTTGTTGATACTTTTGGCATAAAGTGGATCGACGATCGCACTAAGCCCATGCAATATGCACTTGAACCTTGTATTCAGGTAAACGATTTCATCATTGAAATCACAACCAAGTCCGAGGTTAAGGTGGGTCTTGCAAATTTTGTTTTCCCCTCTTGGTTCAATGAACTTCATACTGGTCAAGTGGACTTTGCCAACAGACTTACTGCTCCTCTCACCGGACATTCGATTGCAGTGAGAATAGTGCAAGCAGTAACGTTCAATGCCGGAAACAATGTTAATCTTGCACGTAGAATTCGTTTTGATGCTCAACCCCACATTCAAGTAGTGAGAGTTGACAATCCTAACCGTCGCGCAGCGTCAGCAAAGCCTGCGCAACGCCGGGTCGCCAATCGTCGCGAAACTCCTGTCAAGCCAACTGCAAAGCCAAATGCGAAACCAAGTGTTCCTCCGCGCTCAGCTTCTGCAAGACCGGCAAGACCCGTTGTTCAAGCAAAGCCCGTTGTTCAAGCAAAGCCTGTGAGACAAGCAACGCGTTCTGTTACTCCTGCAAGACGCGATCGTCAAGTAAGAAAACCTGTGGCGGCGCCTCCGCAAGTACGTCAGCAAGTACCCCCGCAAGCGCGCTCGCAGCCAGTAAAAAAAACTTTAATTGACTCTACTCCGCCTACTCCGCCTGTTCCCGCTAAAGTTATTCCTCGTATTGTAAGAAAAATCATTGAACCTGTGAAAAGTGAACCGATCGGTTTGACCGAGCCGGTGAAAAGTGAACCCCGTCCGATACTACTTACTGAAAGTATTAATCCTCGTCTTGTTGTGCCGCAATCAACTCCTATTGTCGGAATCGAAAAAGTTACTGAAATTGACGTCGCTCAAACGGTAAAAGAGATTTTTGATCTTAATACCGTTGTTACAAGTGAAAATATTGTTAAGAGCAATTTTCAACACGAAGACGAGTCGTTAGAAGAAAATATCAGAACGACCATGACCAAGCTTTTTGGCGTAAAGTTGCCTTAAACAAATTTCACACTCAACATAAGTTGGGTGTATATTTACACTCGTTCGTGACTTGCACTTACTCGTGATGACGCGTATTGTTGTTCGTAATACTTCATCATTGGTGTCGGTGCGAGACGCTGATATTATGGTCTTGGCGTTACAAAAACTTTGTGTGAAATTTTGTGAGTTGTGGTCGAGAACAACACGTGTAGTAAAAACATCGTTGTATACTACGCCTGGCGACGAAGTTTATACGTTGAGTGACACTGATAGCAGTGATCTTCGTTGTGTAAACGTAAAAAAGATACTTGAGATGGGAGGCGTGGTGCTTTGGAAGGACACATCAACCTTGACCGTGGCCTCGGTGTTATCTCGACTGATTTTTAGTGACATTCTTGATCGTCAAGTTAATATGTGGGTAGAGGGCAACGCTTCGGAAAACAACGGTAGTGAACTTGTCGCGATGGAAGCGTGTTATGCAGTATGTGACACGTTAGTCAAGGTTGATATTGGTGATATTAGCGTGGGACTTACGAATTTTGTTTTGCCTGCGTGGTTTGATCGAAACACTGATGGCGTAAGAGTCAAGGTCGACTACCTTGGCTTACTTACTTCACCCTTCAGCGCATCCGGAGGCGGCTTCATTATTGTTAGCAGTGACGCTATTCGTTTGCGTTATTCATCTACGGTTTGTGTAGAAGCTGAAGCGTCGTCGCCTACATCACGTGCAAGTCGTCGAATGGGTTCGACCAGTGTTGTTGAGGAACGTGTATTTACGCGTAAGAAAGCTATAAATGAACCTATTAACGTTGACCCTCCACGAGGCAGAAAAGGTCCTCGTCGTAATCCGCCGATCGAAATACGATACAAGAAAAACAACGATGATGTTGATTTGGTGGAAATTGAAATCACTAGAAAATCGCGTTCCACATAAAAAAGAAAATATTAACTACTACTAAAAATGACTACGACTGCAACGGTTTTTAATGACCTCACGCTTGACTCAAATAACAGTCAAGCAGTAGGTGTTCTTCCGAAAATTCTTGTTCCTGGCGCTCAGCCTCGTCCCAAGGGCGCTATCGCCTACAATACTGGAGACGATTCAATTTGGTACTCAGACGGCATACAGTGGCTTCCTTTTTATCGCGGACGATCAGTCGCGTACACTTCTCTTGTTGTTGCTAGCGCAAGTTATACCCTTGATGCTGATGCTGATGTGATCTTTGCAACCAATGTTGTTACTCGCAATCTTACCATCACCGACCTTACTTCTATTACTATTGTCTATCCTGGCATCTACGAATTTAGTTATTCTCTACAGGGTTATGCGAATACCAATGATGGATCATATCCTCTTCAATTTGCGATTTATGTGAATGGAGCAGTTCCCGATCCAGCATATATCGTGCGCAGTGAATTAGCTGTTAATCCTCCGGATAGCGATCAAATCATTCTTGTTGGCAGTGGATTTCTTGATCTTGCCGCAGGAGATGTAGTTACTTTGCATAATCTTACGACATCTGGCGAAGAACCCCCCGAATTTGGCTTTGCTAGTGTTACGCCTACCGGAGGTCAAGTTGGCGTGAACGCTTCTCTTACGCTTAAGAAATTAGGTTAACGGTGAAACGAAAATACAAGAACAAGATTTCTTGTAAGTTAAAATACAAGAAATCTTGTATTTGATCAAATAATTATGCAATGTATCGCAAAGAAAGCATACGGTTACAGCCAGTAAAACCAGATGTTGATTGCGGAATAGCAGTAACAATAACTGCACCTGCACCGGCGTCGGTAAGATTATGCAAAGTAACTTCGTCATCAGCAGCGAGTGTAATCAGTCCGCGTCCTAGACATACTGTTTCATTTCCGTCACTACGAACATGACCTCCTCTAAACGAGTAGGGAACGCCTGCGCTTGCTCCATTCACATAAATTCCAAAAAGCAAGGTTTCCTCGCCAGATGCACCCGCTACGTAGAAATCGAACTGATAAACGCCTGCAGTTTGAATAACAAAAGTTGATCCGTCCACCGCAGGCACCGAGGTAAAGCCGTGATTGGGGAAGACTTCAGCACCAAGATTGAAGGTAACGTCAGCGTCGGCAGCGATAGTTACACTGTCAATACCTTTTGCGCTTGCGTAAGTTGCACCGCCCAGTTCTCCGAACTGAAGCCACTGTACACCGTCCGAATACCAAATTTCATCATCATTGGTGTTGTAGGCAAAGGCTCCGCGAGGACGAGGCTGAGCAGTAGGTACACTGATCTTGG